>SDBS01000243.1_pt1 | contig 49382 bp, 84 predicted proteins | sample 2277091 | NCBI WGS metagenome assembly SDBS01 (sample SAMN10404972, study PRJNA504765) | marine sediment metagenome | isolation source: marine sediment core GS10_PC15, 163 cmbsf | place: Arctic Ocean: Southern Knipovich Ridge | collected 2010 | reverse complement strand
CTTTCTCCTTCAATATTTCTTCAGCAAATTCTTTAAAGGGTTTCATATGGAACTTTAAGTAGACAACGACCATTGTCTTGTTCAAACATTTCTCTTTCAGTAAATTTTGCCGGTTCCGCAGATAAGCATGGTTCCCCATCGGTTTCTGAAAATATATCTGCATACACTTCACAAACTCCATCTTTTCGTAAGCTAATAGATAGACTTATTCCAGCCATTATTTTTCATCCTCATAAAGTTTCCGAAAATAGTTCCGTTCTCGTACCGTTGCCTCAATATCGAACTTCATATATGTGACTTCAACTTCCATAGTATCTATAGTCGCCTGTAATCCTTCTGCCACAGCTTCCAATTCCTCAACCTTCGCACGCAGATTCGCCATGATTAATCAACTAATTTCTTCCTTCGAGTGCCGTATTAATAATCCGTTTCTCATTCGCAGCCTTACGTTTAGCAGCCAGGATCTTACCAAGATCTCTATCCACACCAGCCTGACTCGTAAGGGCCTGCATTCGCTTCACAAACTCCTGCCGGGGCATGTCCTTATTCTCAATCTCATCATACATCTTATTTATTTCATGTAATGGCGGACCCATATAAACCCACTCCTTCAATTGGACGATCAGTTAATATTCTAATATTCTTCGCCGTTCCGAGATCAGTGATATACGCTTTCATTATTTTCAATCCCCATCCCGCCGCTTCTTCCCTGACACCATCGAGTATAGCTGTCTCTATTTTAGGAACATCTATTTTATACCCCGATTTAATACTGCCGATATACCGGCTTATAATTCCGAGGGCAAGGGCCTGTAAACTCCGGTCGTAATCCTGTATCTTTAGAATCGCACATTTGGCGTTATTGATTTTATACATGATCGCTCCACCAAAGCACATATCCTTGCCATCACTTGTCAAGACACTTTGTGCTCTCAAGTCAACGACTTGGGGCGTGACAGTGATCTTGATAATTTCCTGTATAATCGGCCAGTAGAAGTACCAGCCGGGCGGTGTGGCCTTCACATGCTTGCCCAGGGTCACCCTAACCCCGCTCTCATCGGGCAGAACGGTCCACATGCGAGGTATAAAGCTAAATAACTGTGTTATAAGTTCTGTGAGCCAGTTCATCTTTTATTTCTCCCATTCAGGAATATTTCTTTCCTGCATTGTCTTATTCTCGCAGTTTTCACATTCAAGATTATCCAAATCACATATTGCAGGGCAAATAATAAGCGACTTGTAATTACATATTCTACATTGAGCATCCAAGATAACAAAGTTCCGATTCAAACCTTCCGCCATAAGATCAGCATCAACTTCCTCTAAATCCACTAAGATATCCGCATCCAATGGTTTTCCCGCTTCTTCCCATAAACTAATAACATCATCTTTTGTTGAACATTCCCAGATCATATCACTCTTATGCTCCTAATAAAAGGGGTGGGCATTGCCGCAGGACAGAACCTTTTGGCTAACCCACCATCGTAATCATTTCCATGTACCATAAAAAGTAATCCCTCTATACATAAGCGAGATAATGGGGTTTTAGTCGCATTTTGTGGCATATCTGGCAATTTTTATTAAATATTTTTTATATTCTGCTGTGTGATCTGTGTGAGAGGCCATTTTAAGTATAATCTGGGGGTCCAATAAAGGGTGTCTACGGGACTCCGCCTGCCAGATTAAAGGGTACTACCCGCCCCCTATTGGATTTTACCGAATAGCCGGTCTCCGGTACTGGATAACAGAGATATGCCCGTCAGCAGGCTGCCAGACACCTTAATCAGGCTGCATATTGTATAGTGTGTCGCTGGATAGGGGTTCTAAGACCCTCACACTCTTGCTGTTCACACTGATAATACGCATAGCTAATAGTTTGTTAAGTATCTATCTAACATAACACCAAGTTAGTTATCTATCTAACAAAATAGGTGTATAGTCCTATAACTAACATATAAACATGCATAGGACAGCACTAACTCATTATAGCATATAGACTTATCTCCTGTTTTAGCCTTACTGGTCTAAGTGTCCCATGTTTATTTAGTTATTCCCCTCTATATGTATATATTTATATGCCTTATTATATGTATGTATGCTCTTATATAGTATAATAATAATATACATACATATAAATATATAGATAAACATAGACCGTATAGGACAGTATGCAGTAAACCCTTGTATAATAAAGAGTTAACCCGTCCCATGCAACTGGCTACCCGTCCCAGGTCTACCCTGTTATTAGTCAAATAATGGCTATTGGTCTTATATAGAAAAGATTTTACTTGACATTACATAGTTATTGGTGTATACTTTACATAGTTAAAATACAAGGGGATTAAAAATGCAAAGAACTATAAATATCAGTAACAGAACTTTGCGTTACATATTAACCATTCAACGTAAATACTATACCTCAAAGAATGGGGTATTTTACAAGATAACATATTATAGCACCGGCGTTAAAATCTTTGAAAAACGGCGCAGCAAACGCGATGACTGGCAAGTTATGACCTCGATTCGATTTGATAATTATTTAGTTTAACCTTTTATACTTGCAATTACTGTCTTTGTCTGGTATACTTTGGATAGTTAAAACATAAGGAGTATAAAATGGAAGTAACAGAAACATTACAAGATATGTTAGAGGAAATTCGGCAAGAATCCCTTGCACGAATGGCCGAAAATGATGCAGAATGGATTGTTGATACTTACAATCACCTGTTCGGCACAAACATTAATATCGAGGATTATTAACAGAATGGCAAGGATGCCAGCAATTATACTTTAAGGAGAATAAAATGACTAAACAAGAAAAGATAGATAAAATCATTTTCAGATGTTTATACTTCGGGCATAATAGAGGCTTTACTACTAAATGTATACACAAGTTTATCTCAAAGTGGTCTCATTATAAACTAAATGAATGGATTAAAGCAGAACAAAACAGAATGGAAGGCAAATAATGGCTAGACAGTGTAAATCATGCGAAAAGCAATTAACAGCACTGGACGGCATACTCTGTTCGGCTTGTCTTTATGCTGTCAGGCAAGCAAACGAGACAAGGCAAATACAGGCAAATGAAAAGAAGCTGCAACGTTGCTGTCGGATATGTAAGAAACGATTAACAGGCGTTAACGATGGTATATTATGTTCAGTGTGCAGAGATAAAAACAAAAAACGCCGCAATCTTGGATTTAGTGGGTAAAAATGACTAAACTACTATACAATATAATCGCTGCTGCTATATTGACACTGGTATTATATCAGACAGTATCAGCGATAGTGCAAATGGGAGTAAACTAATGTATCAAATAACAGTTATGTCAGGTAAATATTACGCTGCAGATATAGGGGATAACCTATGTGATGCAGATGAGCAAGTGATTGAAAATATTGACTCACTTGTTTTAACGGGCAACGTGATTATACTATGCGAAGAATTAGAGGAATTAGAGGAATTGGGCATTAAAGAAGATGCTGTTGTAAAGGTGGTGTAAATAATGCCGGACGAATTGCCATTTTATCAGCGTATTTTAGAGATATACTATAAGAAGGATAAAATAAAATGTTAAAATCAATCAGTAAAATATCAGGTATCGAGTATCAAATAATATTGTTGTCGGTGCTTGCCTATCTGATACTATGTTAAGGAGTAAAACTATGCTATGTAAATGGTATGAATTGCTTGCGTTAGTCGGCATATTTGCTTTTATTGCTATTATGGCATTTATTGCCAATTGGTGCGAACAACAACGATATAAATAGAAGGGGAAAAATCATGTTATATCGAATTTTCACGGAAAACAAAAATTATCAAGGAGTAGTTGATATTGTATCTTCTCACCATGATGGATTTACTATTATTAAATCAGATGGGTACTGGAAAAAAGAAGCAGAACACAGTCTGATTATCGAGATTGATATTAATTCTCCAGTTGCAATATACGCAACAATACCGAAGATATGTTTTGCCATTAAGAAGTTGAACAAACAGGATAAGATATTAGTCCAGAAAATTAATTGTGAAAGTCAACTGATATGAAAAACATAATGCTCTATTGTCAGATAAATTCTCGGCGTTTGATTGCGTTCTATTTGATGAAAAAACTCCATCCCGGATTATATAAGACTTATTATCAATCGCCGGAGTATATGCCATACGAGAAGTTATCGCAATATCATGGTTGTCGGTTGCAATGGCAGTTACTCCATCAAGGTGTGCGGGAAAATATACCTAAGGCGATTAAAACCTTGCTGTATATTAAATTTGTATCACCAATAAAGGGATATTGGTATCGTTTCAAATATCACTTTTTGAAAATACCTATTGTCTGGTATACTGGTAAGAATAAAGGTACATTTACCTTAAAGTGCATACCGCCTACTAATGAAGATAAAAAATGCAATATGGTATGGGAAAAATGCGTTAAAATCGGATTACACAACTACAAGGAGTATAAAATTTAGGGGGTTAAAATCATGCAGTTATTTACAATGGGTAAGGTCACAGTGATTTGTGAATGGGAGAGTACAAGAAGCGGTTTTAGGCATTTGGCAACACTTCTGACTAACGGTTGCGAACGTGAAACTGTAAAATGCTGTTATCAGAATAGAACATGGGAAAAGTTCCAGTATCAATCTGTTTTGCGGAAACTTATAAACGGGACAGAGGGATTGACTAAAAGACAAAAGACACTATTCAAGAAAAAATATACACTGTAAGGAGATAATGTAAATGAATGCTTTGATCAAACAAAATGGCGAAGTTATCGAGTGTGCTGGCGGTACTCATCTGATAGTATCAAAGCTGAAGTTGGGAATGACACTGGATAAATTTCTAAAAACTGGTGGTGTTCGTGTTATGCTACATAATGATATGATAGCAGTTGAATTTTACAATCCAATATCAGATGAACAAAACACGGAGATTAATAAGCTATTAAGAGAACAACCAGTATATACTATTATTCTCGCAAATGAAACGATTGAAAAGCATAGACCTATCCGCAGGTTTGATTTCAGGCATAGTTTAGTACCTAAATAGATTTTTAACGTCTTAGGATTGATGTGGTGACACGAATTTTTAGAAAGTGAGGTTAAAATAATGACAAAAGAACAGATTGCTAAAATAAATGCCTGTCTTGTCGGCGTTTATAATCTATCGCCAGCAGCGAAAGAACCATATTTTAGTAAATCGCCCTGCAAATGTTGTAAGTCAACGCTGTTTGGTAATAAATACGAATTCACTGGTATAGCAGGCACAGCACACACTAATGAGCTAGTTAAATTTTCTTGCTGTGTTGATTGTTTTGAATACTTATTTACATAAAAAATAAAAAGAATTGTCTTGACATCGACTTTGTAATATGGTATACTTATAAATGAAGTTTGCGATAGCGTAATTAATGACATTAAATAATTAAGGAGTAAGAAATGAAAGTTTACACAGTTAGCCTATGCCAAAGTATAGACGCAGAATCAAGACAGGAAGCAATTAACAGTTATATTGACAGTATACAGAATGGAGATTTTGACCGTCATAGTGTAGAAGCAGAGATTGACAATGAGCTAACAGAAGATTTACAGACATAATCCTCCTTTCCTCCGATATGCCGGACGGAACCGGCGGTATTATAAATAAAATTTGAAGGGGACTAAAAATGTATAAAGTTAAGGTAACAGTGATGCTTGAAAGTGAACAAATATTAAGTGAGACATTCGATTTTTGGAGTGAAGCAACAGCTTGGGTAGAACGTCTTGCCAATACCAGTGAATCTTTGCCACAACAGGTTATAATGGATATAGTAAGATAGATTATGGCAAGAAAACTCACATCAGTTGAACGTGATGATTTGATTAGCAGCGTTAGTTTTACCTATACCTGTAGATATGGGACACAACAGGCGATGAAAATTATCTATGAAATCTACAAGGAATTACGCAGTCAGAATAATAAATTGAAGGAGAAACGAAAATGGGACACACACAAGGAGAATGGGAAGTCAAAGAAACGCTGATAGACTCCAGAGATACTATGTTTTGGCACACTTCTGTTGTCGCTAATGACACAATAAGGGTTGCAAAGTCATCAGGAGTAGGTAAAGAAAACGCCGAAGCCAATGCCAGACTTATAGCTGCCTCTCCAAAACTATTGGCAATATGTAAGGCTATTAAAGAAATTATAGACTATGAAGGCGAAATCAACAATACGGCTACTGCTGTTTTTGAACAGCTAAATCAAGCCATCGCCAAAGCTGAAGGAGAATAAAGATGGAAAAAAATGATATTGGCGGCACTCTCGATATGAGTGAAACAGTTGATTTAATAGCCAGTGGGTACGAATGGATTTGTCCGAAATGTGAACATTTTAACACGGAAATAGAAATAACAACGCAGGTAAAATGTAATCAATGCGAGCGTGTGTTTTTAACGAATCCGGCAGAACATTGTTTTGGATAAGGAGAAAAACAAATGAGAAAATTTGAAGTCGATGTCGTATACTCCGGCAGTATCAGGGTAATAGTTGAAGCTGCGGACGAATATGATGCCAAAAGGACAGCACAGAAACAAGTAGAGAAAATGCCAGATAGTATATTTCATGACACTGTGGATTTGGGATGGTCAGAATCAAATATTGTTGAGGAGATTATAGAATGAAAGAATTAGCAAAATTTTTAGCGAATTATATTGCCTGTCAGGATGATAGAGGCATCTTTACGGTTACTGATTCACGTATGGCCGGGGAAATTCAAGATGGCATTGATGCCTTTGAATTAGCAAAACAAGCGAAGGTTAAAGTTATTGACCTGCCGAACATACCGGCTGTATGCGAGCGTTCAGAATGTGATGACTGCGATAAGCCCGACAATGACCGTCGATTTTTGGGCTGTCCATATTCCAGTGAAGGAGACAGAAGATAATGATACTTGAAGAATGTGAACAGATACAAGAAAATTTGAGAACTTTTTTAGATGACCAGCCAGATATTTTAATCACTAAATTATGTCAGGTCGTTGTTGATTTCTATAATCAGCAACCGGATAAGGAGATTAAAGATGCTGCAACCAATTAAACTAAATGAAAAGATGTCCTTAAACAGACCCGTATGGACGAGCGAATCGAAAACGGGAATGTGGGACGCACATAAACATCTGCATGTTAGCAGAATGGGTTTCCTTATGTTGAGAAACTTTTTTGTAAAGACGAAAGGGCTGGTGAAATGACCGGGAAACATTACAGACGATTGGCGGAGATACTGGAGAGTAAATGTGAGAATGGGTGGTTAGTCATTGATATAGCTGATTTCTTAGAAGCTAATTTTGATAACTTTAACAGGAAAAAATTTATGTTGGCCTGTGGATTTGATAGAGCATATACCTATGATGAGCTTCTAACAATCTATTTTAATAACGTGGACAAAATGGCAAATCAAAATGTTAAAGTTTTTACGAGGAATTAAAGAATGAAATATCCAGAAATAGTAAAACGAGCAAGAAAAATAGTCAGAGTATTGGGTGAACCAATAATAGTATACCAGTTTGATGACGCATCAAAAAGGACACATTATAATTATGATACACAGCAGGACTTTGATGATGTGCTGGCCGAGGGTTTGTATCCGGTAATCAAACTATTGACACTAATGCCAAACGGCAAGGTGGTACAATGAGATTGGTAGAAAATCCATTCAAAGAATGGGCTTGCTGGACGAATTATTTTGATTATAACTTCGAATGGGTGTCTCATTTAAGCAGAAGGTTAATAACAAGAGAGATGGCCAACAGGATGCTTCGTACCTTTGGGGAGCAGGATTCTCTTGATTTTATCGGGCGTAAATAAAATTTTATGAACCATGTGAAAAAAGTGAACCATTTGCCTATTATTTGACTTATGTATAGAAGGGTGTATTTTTATGGAACAGAGAAAAATCACAGAAGATGAAGAACGAGCCTACCGAACCTGTCACCATGAGTTCAGGGGATTATCAGTGCCGGAAGCAGCATTAAGGATGGGGATGCAGCCTGCAAGAGTTAGAACCTTGCTAAGAAGTTTGAAAGCCAAAGCCCCGCAGCTATTTCCTATTCTTGCCTATAAGCAGTATCGTGTTTATAAGATGTACACAGAGGAAGGTATGCTACAACATCAGATTGCTAAAAAACTCGGTATAAGTCAGAGTAGCGTTAATGGATTATTGGGGATGTGTAAGAAAAAAGGTATGCCAGGTATTGAGATAAAGTTGGGTCGTTTGGTATCATACGATAATAATATGGATGATAAAGTTACACGAAAGTTTTGAGGGAATTAAGCCAGTGACGAGATGCAACAAATATAAATTATATAAATGGCTTGTACATCGGCTGGCTTCCCTCATTTTGGAGAATGAAATGAGTGTTAAAAATGCTATAATATCGTGTTGGCTGTGTTCAAATCATGGCGAGTGCTATAAAAATTCAAATAATAAAGGGGATAAAATGTTAGATAAAAGTAAAGTATATCAGGTTAGATTCAAAGATGTAGATGTCCCAAGGTTTCCAAAATCAGTATATTCACAGGTTAAAATACTATTTGAAGATGAGGTAAGTTTCTATGTTGAATCTTTAGTGCAAGAGTATGAGGGTAATGGTACTCGGCGTTCTATTAGAAAGTGCAGATTTAATCTTAAAGAAGTCCCTGTTGTTGTGCCAGTGGCGAGGGTGGCTGACCACAGTGATGGTGACAGACGATTAATTATTAAACTGCCGGAGAATATTGATGATTATCACCGTTGTCCCGGTGTTGATACATTAGTTATAGATTTGAAAACCGGCAGACTATCTAATTATTGGAATAGCGAACGTAATCATTATGATACAGATTACCAAAATGTGAGGGACATAACTGATGAATAGTATAAAACGGGAAGAAGGCGAAGAACGACAGTTTAGCACTGGAGCAAATAAACAGGCAGCAGCCGGTAAGGGTACACCGGCACTCTTTCCTGCTGATGCATATATAGAGGTCTGTAGGCATTTTGAAGATGGGGCGGCACTTCATGGTGACAGAAATTGGGAGAAGGGCATACCATTATCAGAGTTAATCAACTCACTTGAACGTCACATTGCAGATGAGAAAATGGGTAAAGCTGATGAACGCCATGATAGAGCACTCGCATGGAATGCTATAGTATATCTGGCTACTAAGATACGAATACAACGAAGTCAGTTACCACCGGAGTTAGCAGACATGCCTACGTATCCTGTAATACAAAAATCAAGTGAACACGCTCGTAAATATCAAGGGCATAATATTAGGGAGTAAAAAGATGCAGTGGAAAGCTATCTATAATCTGGAAGAAATAGGATGCTTTGATACGTTCAAAGAAGCATTCACAGCTATTTATAATGCCATCAAAAAAGAACCTACCCTATCAGTACAACTTTTAGAAACTACCATCTGGATTATAGCAGACGGAATAAATGCAAACCCTATCTTTTTTTATGATGCAAAAGATTTAGCATGTGAGATGGGTATTCTTATAGATGGTAAATTAATTAAGGAGTAAAAGGACATGAAATTTTATTTATCGCACTCCATACAAGGGAAGTACGGCAAGGATGCTACCCCTACACAGATGAAGGAAAATTGTGATGCGGCAATAAGTATAGCTGATGCAATTCGAGCCACATTAAAGAACGCAACAGTTGAGATATACACCCCTGCGGAGCATGAGGATTTTGTTGGCATAGCATATAGGGATGAGTACCTAACGATAGAACAGGTTTTGGAGATTGATTGTAAGATTATTGACACTTGTGATGGCGTGATTGTTTATGTTACACCTGATGATCCGTTGAATGGTGGGAGACTTGTAGAATACTGCCATGCTGAAAAGACTAATAAGCCAGTGATGATATTTCAGGAAATGGCACCAGTTATATCGTGGCTAACACATCAGATAGTGAGGGCATAAAAATGATAGCAACCTATTCTGGCAAATTAATCGACCCGTTATGTCCTCTATCAGAGGATATAGTGCTGGAAGATATAGCTCACGGTCTATCACTGGCATGTAGGTATGCTGGACAATGTATGAGGTTCTATTCTGTCGCTGAACATTGTATACTGATGGCTAAATATGATTTTCTCAAAGGTGATGTGAGAGCTAAACTATTGCATGATGCAGCAGAAGCCTACATAGGTGACATAATAAGGGATATAAAGGTTCTTCTTCCTAAATATAAGGCTATCGAACGCAAGTTTATGCGTGTGATTGAAAAGAGATTTGACCTATCTAAATGTGCTCTTGAACGGGTTAAAGAAGCCGACAATATAATGCTCGTATCAGAGGCTCGGATATTAATGCCAAAGGCCGGTGATGAATTTGCAATAGCAGAACCAGATGACAGGATTAAATTACAATTCTTTTCACCAGTGTATGCCGAGCAATTATATCTTGATTATGCAAGGGAGATACTATGAAAAAAAGTAGATGTCTCGTAATTGGCGATTTGCATGAACCATCCACCCGTAAAGGGTATCTGGAATTCTGCAAAAGCCTTGCTAAAAAGTACCGGACTAATAAGACAGTGTTTATTGGTGATGTTACTGATTGGCATAGTATATCGTTCCATGTTAAACATCCAGATATGCCATCACCTAAAACTGAGTATGAATTGGCCTGGGATTGCATTCAAAAATGGTATGAGGCGTTTCCAGAGGCTACTGTAATAGCGGGGAATCACGACCGCAGAATTATCAGGCTGGCGGAATCAGTGAATATTCCAGCTAATTTACTGCGTGATTATCAGGAAATTTGGGATACACCCGGTTGGGAATGGCTTGACAATATCACCATTGATGATGTGTATTATGTTCATGGAGATGGTGCCGGTTCGGGATTGTATCCTGCTTTTAATCTGGTGCGTAAATTTGGTATGTCTGTGGTATTAGGACATCATCATTCAGCAGCCGGTGTTAAGTGGCTCGTTAATCCACACAGGCGTATGTTTGGGATGGATGTAGGGTCAGGTGTGGACGATAGGCAGTTAGCGTTTGCTTATGGTAAGCAGTGCCCATTGCGGTCTGTTATCAGTGCTGGTGTCGTCTGTAAGGGTGAGCCGCATCTGTATGTTATGCCTATAGGTAAAAATGAAAAATACCATGACAGTAAATTGGGGAAATAATGATAACTAAAAAAGGTAACGAAATAGATTTCAGTGCGGATATATACCTGTCACAGTTGGCCTTACCATTTAACGTGGGCGTGGATAATTGCACTAAAGATTATATTGATATATATGTATCTGTATTATGTTTTCATTTTAACTTTACATATATATCCAGAAAATATATAAAAGAGTTAAATGAGATGATAAGGAAGATAGGTAATGACAGCGAAGAAGGAGAATAAAATGAGCAAATACTTATTATGCATAGTATTTATTATGTTAATAGCAATATCAGGATGCCGTGGATTAGGTCTTGAAAAGAAATCTACTGCGGTCCCAGATGCAATAAGTTTTCGTGTTAGTGAAGATGGTTATGTTGGTTATAACTATTCTATTACCGCTACGTGGTATCTAAAGAAAGATTAAATAATGAGCATAAAGGGTAGCTGGAAAAGACCTGACCAAACTTCACAGGAAGAACAGGATTTGCGGTGGGAGTATGCTAAAGCTAAGATTAAGATGCACATAAATAACTTTCGTAAAAGAGTAGCTGAAATCAGAGAACGAACGGGGAAACCATAATGAAACTTATAAATAGACGCTGGTGGATTGTTGAAAAACGAATTAGATTTGTAGTTATCTCACACTGCTGGATGTTATTACCGACTATAGAGGTAGATTTTTATTTTAATTGTAGCTCATTTAAGTGGTTATGTTTTAGACTTGATATATTGTACAAGGGGAAGCCATAATGGCAGATGAACACATGATAGGAATAACAGGTGATGATTCTACTCCAACAGTGTCTGAAGAAGAAAATAAATACTCAGATTTCCGTAAAACCCATACATTTGCAAGGGGTGCCGAGGAAGTTAAACCTATGAATGAACATGCCGAGCATGAGGAAATCAGGAAGTCAGTATATGCTGAGATTAAGAAATTGTATGTTACTCTCGGTGGGTGTAGACGCTCGATAAATTTTATCATAGATAGGTTTCTGACCTGTATAACACCCGCAAGGGAACTGCATGACCCCGGTAAATTACCAGTGTGCGTCACTGTACCCAGAAGTTCGGAACGTGGTAGATTATCTTGTGTATGGGCTGTTGTTAGCTGTCTGATACAGGAGTATTGGAAATTTGAACGGGATGAGAATGACGATCATGGGCAGACACTTAGTGGTTATCTGGGTAAACTCAAAGAAATCAACGAACATTACCCCGAAATGAAGATTGTTGGTGCCCAGAACAAAGGCTATTGGTTGGAGATATAATATGAAAATGCATTATGCAAAGTATACATATGGGGTAGCATACTCATCTTGTGGACTTCTCTTACAATATCATAATAATACCCGCATCAGGAAAAAAGTAACCTGTAAAAACTGTCTACGCAGTAAGGCATATAATAAGAAATGACCTACATTGATGTCCTAAAACAAATTGGCTGGCCCGTCGAAGTCTTAGTGATCGACTTCGAGACTTTTTTTGATGTTGATTATACTCTAACTAAAATATCAGGAGTAGAGTATATCACTGACAAGAAGTTTGAGTTCACTGGTTTGGGGTTTGAGATACTCAATCACCCGAAGGCACACGGGCCAGTCTTCATTCCCGGCCCGGATGTACCCTGGGCTATTAACCGGCTGATCAAATTATTTGGCACATCATTTCATAATTGTACAGTAGTAGCGAAGCAAAATAAATTTGATCTATTGATCCTACAAGAGAAATTTAATATACATTCACCATTTGCTATTGACATTGAAGATCTTACCAGATTTTATGACTCCAGAATGCCGCAAGGATTAAAAGACACTGCCCCCCTATTCGGCTTCGAGGATAAGGGTGACACTAAACAATTCAAGGGACAGCATTGGAACGAGATGGACCAACAGGCTATGAAAGAATATAATAAAGAAGATATTAGAAATGAAACAGGGCTATTTAAGAAGTTATTGCCAACTATTAGTAATCCTGGGATTGAGCTTGCCCTTGCTCGTCACACTCTTGGTATGTACCTTAACCCACATTTTAAGTTGGATTACAAATTGGCTTCAGAGCTTATTCATAACATGGAGATGGAACTTGATAAAGCTATTGTGGAAACTGGACACACGGCTAAAGAACTTAGCGGAACACTCAGCTTTACGAAATTGCTTATCGAAACATTGCCAGCCGGGGAGACAATCCCGGTCAAAAAAGGCAAACCCGGAAAGAATATGACGATCTTGTTGAAACAGCCCGGAGTAGTACCATGTTTCGCTAAGACGGATGATGGGTTCAAACAGATGTTGAATCATTCTGATAAGAAGGTACACACCCTGATGGCCGCTAAGGTGGCATCAAAATCATGGCCTACCCACATCAAACGTATAAAAAAAATGAAAGCACAGGCCAGAGTAACAAATGATCAGTTGCGGATCTATCTTAAATATTATGGTGCCCACACGGGGAGATGGTCAGGCGGTGGCGGCTGGAACCCGCAGAATTTTGGTGGTGCCGGAAGGAGACAGGCGATTCACCAGTTGATAAAACAGATGCGAGCCATGCTGATGACACCAGATGGTGACACACTGGCAATCATGGATTCAAAACAGATAGAAGCCAGGGGTCTTGCATGGCTGGCTGGTCAGAATGATCTAATCGAGGGGTTCAGAAATGGTGAGGATATTTATTCTGTGTTTGCTACTGATCTTTTTGGCGAGAGAGTTTGGGATCCTGAACCTGACGAAGATACCGAGGAAGCAAAAATCGCAAAGATCAGGCGAGGTTTTGGAAAAGATGCTATTCTCGGCTGTGGTTATGGTATGGGTAACAATACTTTCTATGAGCGATGTAGAGAGAATGATGATCTTAGACCCCTATTTGATAGCGGAACATACGATTGGGATTTTATTAATAATCTTATTAAAACATACAGGAAAACATATAGTAAAATCACAGAATTTTGGACCCAGATGGAAAAAGCCTTTAAATGGGTTATAAAATATCCGGGTAAGACTATTAATATTAGCATTCCAGGATCTTTTTATATGCTTAAATTCTGGAAAGAGAGTACAACTGTTCATCTAATGCTACCATCAGGCAGGGTGCTTAATTACAGGCATTGTAAATTGGTTCAGGATTTAAGACAAAGAAGTACAATACACTGGCATTACGGTACACTTTGGGGCGGTGCCATTGTAGAGAATGTAGTGCAAGCGATTGCCAGAGATTTATTAGGTTACTGGATTTTAAGATGCCATAAGGAAATCGGTCCAGTTATAATGCATAGTCATGATGAAGTCATATCACTGGTGGATGAATCAGTGTCAGCATGTAAGCTGGACGAGATGGAAAAGATATTTTGTGGTGCACCCAATTGGGCTAATGGCTTGCCATTGGCTGCTGAGGGTCAATTAAGTGGGGTATATGTTAAATAATATAAAACTTTATCTTCTATACAGACGAATTAAACGGCGTGGTTGGGCTAAGAATAAAAGTTTCAGAGAGTGGAAAATACGTAGAGAATGGGTGTTTAATATTACATCAGAGGAACGGAAAGCACTTAGAGAGTGTAGAGAACAGTGTTTCAATTGTATGCCGGAAAAAACTCAAGGAAATGTCAAATGATGGAAATAGCAATAGCAAGAAGAATTGAACTAAAAGGTGGGTGTATGATCTGGGTCCCACCTACCGGGAAACCGTTTTGGATAGAGTATCCTAATAGTATCAGAAATTTAACTGATGCTGAGATAAAAAAGTATGTAGAGTCTGATACATGTCATAAACCATATAAACAGGAGTTAAAATGATAGATATGATCGAAGCAGGAAAATTCTATTTGGAATGTCTTAAAAAGGTACATGAATCAATACTCAAAGAGAATGTACTGCCGGAAAATACAATCGTCAATGCCAGAGTTGATCTGGTATGTTATAGTGGGCATGGTAAAAAGGCTGTGGGTGCATTTGATCTCAATGATGTCACACATAGTTTTGGGGTAGATATTGACAGGGATGATACTTCAGGTATTGTAGTAGATAAAGTATCAGTGTGTATAGCAAATATTATAGCTGATGCTATAGTTAATCAGATGGATTGGAGTGAAACACGTGAAACGACACAAGAGTAAATCCTTTAAAAGCAATAAAGAATTCTTGAGATTCTGGCTAAATAATCTCCTAAATAGAAAATCTGCCAGTGGGGGAAAGGGAAATGGCAAAGAAACAAACTAAATCCCAGAAATGCAAGGATCTTTTTGATGCTTTCAAATGCCTACAGGGTGGTGAGAAACCCAGGCGTAGTGGTACAAAGGACGGATCTATTCCCACGCATCCTATAGTAGAGGTAGATAAAACTAAAACAGAGGCGACAGTGCTAATTGATTGTATGATCTGGCTAAAGGAACATGACGTACTCTGCAATAGAAATAATGTAGGTGCGGGCCAGATGGGGACCAGTGGATATTATTCGTATGGGATAAAAAATGCTGGCGATATTCATGGTGTACTACGCAATCATAATGGTAGACATCTTGAAATAGAAGTTAAAAGGGGTAAAGGTGGTAGACTATCTCTCGGACAACAGAAACGTATGAAAGAAATGCAAGAGAATAATGGTATATATTTAATAGTGCATGGAGTAGAAGAACTTGAATATTATATGATTAAGAAGATTAAATTTGGAGAATATAAATGAAAAACTATTTAGTGATTGATGGTAAACAGGTTGAACTCAGTGAGGAAACTAATGAGAATATTAAAGCTGGCTTGAGCGAAAAGAAACCATTTGAAAGAATAATTGGCAATGTGCGTATTTCCCGGCAGTGTAATACCCGTTGCGCATACCCGATAAAGATTAGTATCTTTAACGGTGTCAAATATGGTTCAGGGAAGGGACAGTTTAATAATGAGGGTGCTTGTATACCCGGTGATACACTTACTATAGAAAATGCAAGGTGCATCGCTACTGCCCTATTAGAATTAGTGCATGAAATAGAAGGGGAAGAATAATGGCACATAAAGTACATCTATCAGCATCAGCAATAGGAACTTTCAAATCATGCCCGATGCGATATCGTAATGCTTACTACTACGGCATCAGACCCATCGTGGCTACCGAGGCCCTGCGTATCGGGACCAACTGGCACGACATACAGGAGATTAATAGACAGGCACCTGATAATATGGATGCTATAATAGCAGAACTCAACAGGGTATATGATGAGATACCAGTCTCTATGGACAGGGACAAGCTGGAAGTAGAGCGTATCATCCTGCTCTACTCCCTGATTGGCTACAACTGGCTGTATCAGAATAATGATGAGGAAGTTCTGGCTACTGAGATAGAATTTGAGTTGCCTGTTGTTAATCCTGAAACTGGCAGGGCATTGCCCAATGTAATTAACAGGGGCAAGATAGATAAACTGATTCGTATTAATGGTATGGTATATGTTAAGGAGCATAAGTCAACATCAAGTTCCGTTGCCCCTGATTCTTCACTGTGGGGACATTTAACTCTGGATACTCAAATCAACAACTATGTCTATGCTGCCAGGATATTAGGTTTACAGGGTAAACTTGCAAAATATGGAATTGGGGCTACTGATAGAATTGCTGGTGTATATTTTGATGTGTGGCACAAACCTGGGATCAAACCTAAGAAATTATCACAGGCTGATAGTAAGGTGTTTATTGAAACAGGCAAATATTGTGGACAGAAGTTTAGTATAGGTGGGCAGTTAAATGAGGGAAGTCGCTTATATATTATGGTGAGTGACATTAAAGCGGAATTGACCCCTGGTAAAAAAGAAGGTGCACTCGCTGTTAGTGAAACACCAGAGATGTATGGTGCCAGATTGTTACAGGATATCATGGAACGCCCGGAGTTCTATTTTGCCTGTAGGGAGTTGCCCAAGACAGAGAGTGACACGACCCGGTTTGAGCATGAACTTTATAATGTCTATAAGACCATCAGGGAAATGATAAAAACAGGGCACTGGTACTGTGATGAGTCTCAATGTGAGGCCACGTTTAAATGTTCATATATTGAGCAGTGCTATAACAATACATTAATTGATCGGGATCACATACCCGAAGATATGGAATGTATATTTGATAAGGAGAAAAAATAATGATAGTAATAGAAAGACCCCGTGTTAGCGGTAAAACTACTATGCTATTGCACTATATGGTGTGTAACCCATACAGTATTTATGTGTGCTACAAAGAAGAATATGTTAAACAAACATTTATAAAAGCACAGCAGCTTGGATTAAATCTGGATAAATCAAGATTCAGAAGCATGTCTGATCCTGATGTAAAAGTATGCCATGAGCGTGGTTATAAGATTCTTGTTGATGATGCTGATGTAATAACTAAGCGGCAATCATTATTAGGTTTTAATCTGATTGCAATAGCTGACATAATAACTGTTAATAAAGGAGATAGATAATATGGTTGATCCAAAGAAACCACCGTCTATGCCACCACCAGTTAAAAGTGGAAGCAAGAAACCAGCAACCAAAGCGAAACCTAAAGTCCCAGCACCAACTGCCCCTACTCCAAAGGCAAGCCGGGCAGTTAAGACATTTCAGGTTAAACCCTGGAGTGGGAGCAATGAGGGACATAAAGTTACCCTGTATGCTGATACCGGCATGGGCAAAACTACTCTTGCAGCCATGTTACCTAATCCAGTATTTATAGGTCTGGATGATGGCGGCAGGAAAATTAAGCATCCTGTCACTGGAGAGGATCTTAATTACATTCCGGGTATAGAAACTTATGATGATTATAGAGATGCCTTGCATCAGAAGAATCTCTTTGATGAGTATGATACTATAGTAACTGACACTATAACGGAACTTGAACAAAAAGGGTTAGTATGGATGTTTGCTAATATCAGAGTAGAAAAGAGTAACGCTGCTGCAAGAAGTATAGAAGGGTACGGATGGGGTAAAGGCTATCGTTACCTGTATGAGACTATGCATAAGATTCTCGCTGACCTTGACCCGTTGGTGAAACAGGGTAAAAATATTGTAAACATTTGTCAGATGGCACCAATCAGTATACCTAATGCCAGTGGTGAGGATTATCTCTGTGATGCTCCTAAACTGCAACCTAAGCATGGGTCTACTCCATCGGTGATCGGTGACTTTATAGAGTGGTCCGATCACGTGTTTAAGATAGACCATCTGCAAGTTCAGGCTAAAGATGGTAAAGCCGCCAGTTCAAATGAACGATGTATACGGGTACATCCAGAGGTATACTTCAAGGCCAAGTCACGTACCATTCCTATTGATACACCTGTGGTAAGTTTCGGGGATCCTACTGATGATAGTATCTGGCAGTTTCTTTTCGGAGAGGGGTAATCAAATGATAGAATATATTAGGGGCAATCAAATGATAGAGTATATTAAAGGTGATAAACTGATAGAGGTTGTAGGCATACTTATAAAGGCAAAACAGGATAGCACCTACGCTGCCAATATAGCTTGTCATAACTGTGGTTGTTGTGAAAATGTTTTGATCCCAAAGAGGACTACAATACAACAATATAAAATGAATAGGGTATGTCCTGATTGTGGTTGTAAGATAGGGGACAAATAATGGGCTTAACTTTAAAGGGTAACAGAGAACCCGGACGTAACGAACTCTGCCCATGCGACTCTGGGCTGAAATATAAAATATGTCATGGTGACGTAATAAAAACAATGATATGTAATCGGGTAGCCAACGAGAAAATGGTGTGGCTAATCCGAGAGGAAAAAATTAAGAAGGGGATGATATGCAAACACGGAATTAAAACTGGTGAACATTGTAAAGAATGTAAGATAGGAGATTAAATATGACAAGTGAATTACCAGAAATTCTATATGTAAGAGAAATAGAAGAACGTGAACCAGAAGATAATTTTTTACAGGCAAGTATTGATGCGGGTGACCTTTCAGAGGCGGAATCTAAAATAGAAGTTGGCGAGTACAAATTAGTTCGCACAGTTAATTTAGTTAATAAAACAAAAATCGTAATTGGAGATTGAAACATGGAATTGGATAGAACTGGAACATTCAGATGTAAGGCATTCGATACGGGTGTCAGTAAAACTAAAAAGGGTGGGTTCGTACGATTTACAGCAACACTACACCTAACACAATCCTATGATTTTGAAAATGAGACATGGGAAACATGGCAAGAGTATGAAATGGAGATACCACTGTATGCCGTACTCTTTGGTAAGGGTAAAAAATCAGAGAAACTTGAAGCTACTTTAAATCATACACAGGTATGCGAGATCTTTGGTTGGGATGGTCGTGACTTTACTTATCTTAATGATACAGATTTTTCCGATATCGAATTCCAGGTACGCATAGAAGATAATGATCCAGCCTATGCTGATAAGAATCCGTATCAGGTTAAATTCATTGATGTGTATGATGCGGTCCCTGGTGGTGGAATTAAAAAACTTGATGCTGAGGGTATAAAAGCATTGAATGCGGAGTTTGCTGCACTCCTGAAAAATACTGGCAAGGCAGCAGCCCCGGCTACCAAAAAACCTACTACTGCACCAAAGGTTCCGGCTAAAGGTAAGAAGGACAACAAGAAACAGACAGAAGTAGTTAAGGAAAAGAAAACTACAGAGCCACCGAAGGTACCATCGACCCCGCCTACTGTACCTACAGTCCCTGAAGAATCAGTTGATTATAAGGCAGAGAAATGTACCAAAGCACAAGCGTGGGAACAAGTAGTGGAACACAAAAACGAAGCCTGTGATGATGATCAGTTAAATAACGCATGGAAGGGTGCTGTAATAGAAGTCGCACCTAAAACTGCTGAGACTGATATTACAGAGGAACAGTGGTTTGCTATTAAAGATAAAACCCTGGATCAAGTAGGGACATTCTAAGAAATATATGTTTCATATTGACCTTCTTTCTGATGTTGGGGGTGGGGGTTACCCACCCCCATTTGGAGAATGATTATGACTAAAAAGAAAAAGTTTAGAGATCTTATAGGTGGCGATTGGTTTACCTATAGAAATGCATTGTACATTAAGATTGGGCCATTATTAGCATATAAACATAGTGGAAAACCCTGTAAGGTTGTTGTTGGTTTTGCTACAAGACATGAGTTTTTCTTTGGTGATTTTGTCTGTAGATCATTAGTCACACCCGTTAAAGTTTCTATCCGAGTGAGGTAATATGCCTAAAAAACCAGACTTAACTAAGCTGTTCAATATATTCCGTAACAACGTATACATGTTCCCTGTCATTGCTGAGACTCTGGCCGAGGAACTTGGTGTGACTGTTGAATCCATAGATGAGTTGGGGATAGGATTCTATCCGGGACATCAGGCATGGGTGAATGCGGAGCGAGATGAGAAGGGTGGGATTATAGGATTGTGTGGACGCTATCCTGATGGCAAGAAAATGATGATAAAGGACACCAAGTCTAATCGTGGTTTAATATATAAGGTGAATAAAGATGGAAAATCAAAAGAACAATATGTCCCCGGAGAACATAATTGGACCAGAGTCAGTAAAGAGTTATTATGTCCTATCTGCGGAAAAGATAATGGGTGTGCAGTTACTGCAACTAATCCAAGTGATCCATCAGCAGTTATGTGCGTCCACATATCTAAGGGATCAGTTAAATCGGTCGAACTTGGATATTTGCATATCCTTAGACCAGAGGGGAAAATTAATAGTAACACACAAACTATCCTTTCACCCTCAAAGTTCCCGATCATTATTGTCGAGGGTGCGTCTGACGTTCTCGCTGCTATGGACTTGGGCTTCATCAGTGTGGGCCGTCCTTCGGCGGAAGGTGGGCTGGCTATTCTGTCGAAGATGCCATTCCAGGGGCGAGAAGTTTGGATTATTGGGGAGAACGATGCGGGTGCGGGACGGGATGGGATGGAGAAAGCATTTGCCGCTATATCGCAACTCACGGATAAGATAATAAAAGCTTTACCCCCCGAAGGAATAAAGGATCTACGCACGTGGCTGCAATATGGCCTCACACAAAATGCCCTGATAGAATACATGGCAGAATATGGTGATTCAAGCAACAAATTAGATCCCAATATATTCAATAGCGATGATCCTATAGAGATAGGCGAGAGATTTCTTAAAGAAAAATTCACTGTCGATGGATGCCCCATACTACGCAAGTATAAAGGGCAGTGGGTAACATGGAACGGTCACGCCTATAAAGAGACACCCCTTGATATAGTACGTGGTGAAGTATATGAGTATATAAAAGGAAAGAAATTTATAAAACTCGGTGTCAAGGGTGACATTCAAATATCACCATACAAAGCTGGCAGGGGTAGAGTAAGTGACATACTTGATGTTCTTAATATGGATTGTCCTATAGAAGAAGATCCACCGATCTGGATGGATGACAAGGACCACCCCGATCCATCTAAACTTATAATATTTCAGAATGGTATACTTAATCTTAATGAGTATATGGATGGCAAGATTATTCTGCACGACCCGGATCCGAACCTCTTTGCTTTTCATGTGTTCCCATATAACTATGATGAGAATCTCGAATCGGAACTGATGCCAGAGTTCTGCAAGAATATATTTGAGACTGATCAGGAGCGTACCCGCCTATTACAACAATGGTTCGGTTATAATACTATACCAGATATGAGCAGGGATAAGATCATGCTGTTCACTGGCGTACCACGATCAGGAAAAAGTACACTGCTCGATACTATGGGTCACATGCTCGGCAGAGATCAGTGTGTATCAATTGATTTCCGTGATCTGATTAGCCCATTCGGGCGGGAACCCATGATGGGTAAGCTGGCTGCATTATTGGGAGATGTCAAGTCACCCAGACCGAATGATGCCGAGTCTGCACTGGAAATGATCCTGCGTATTAGCGGTGGCGATCCCATAGGTGTGAACAGGAAATGTATCAGACAACTATCACAGGTTTATCTTACGACAAGATTTACAATGGCTATGAATAGTCTGCCTGTATTCACGGACCATGCCAGGGCGTTTCAGGCCCGGTTAGCTGTTATCAGCTTTGATAAGTCATACGTGGGTAAAGAAGATATTACATTGCGACAACGACTGATACAGGAAGCAAGCGAGGGTAAGCTGATTAATTTTGCCCTGCGTGGTTTGAAGGATTTGCAAGAGCATGGTAAATTTATCGTGCCAGAAAGTTCGATACCAATATTAAAATCAATAACCAGAATTTCCTCTCCAGTTATTATATTCGTAGATGAGTGCTGCAATATAGGCAGTGATCAATGTGTTGATAAGAGCATGATATACGAGGCATGGCAGCATTGGTGTGTGGAAACAGGGCGTAAGGCTGGGGTTCAGGAACAATTTGGCAGATGGCTAACATCCACTGTCCCCGCTATTATATCGGAACGTCTTAGGAAAGAGGGACGGCGTGTGTATATGTATAAGGGTATTGGATTACAGAATTGGACATTTAGTGACTACCTGGGGCGACCCAAGTAAAGGAGAAACAATAATGCCATATATAAAACAAAAACGTAGAGACCCGATTGACCACGAACTCGAAGGTATTATAGAATGCATTGAACTTTATACTGTTGGTGACATGAACTACGCCATTACCAGAATGATCCATAAGTGGGTACAGACTCATGGTGGCGTAAGTTATCCTGTACTCAGTAAAGCCAGAGCAATACTAAATGATGCTGATGATGAGTTCTATCGTACAGTAATGCTCCCGTATGAGAATCTAAAGTGTAAAGAAAATGGTCCGGTATCTGAATTAGATAAGGAGAATAGTGATGATTCCTAAAGGTCCAGAAATTAGAGTATCAAAATGTAATTTTCGTTCTGGTGCCCCATTAGCTGTATTTATAGAAGAAATTAGAAAAGACAAAGTCTATGGATTAGTAAGTCCCCTTACGTTTGAACGGCGTGAGGAATTATTCACAGAAACTCAACCTACCGTGACCCTATCAACAGTAGCTGCTCAACAATTAATAGATGATCTGTGGGAATGTGGACTTAGACCGAGTGAGGGTAGCGGCAGTGCCGGTGCATTGACTGCTGTACAAAGGCACCTAGAAGATATGAGAACTTTAGTATTTAAAAAGGAGAAAACAGATGAATAAAATAGAATTTGGTAATATGCAAGATATGGTTGATATAACGATAAGAGAATTACATAATATAGTGGTAATACCCCAACCTGAAAAGAAACTAATAACTGTTAATTGTTTTCTTTTTGGGGAGAGTAAAATAATTGAATTGCCATTTGCTGAGTTAAAATTATATAGGGGTTCAGCAAAAAGTTTTATTAATTATCTGAATGAAAAAATGACAGAAGGATTAGGATTAAAGGAGAAAACAGATGGACAAATTTGATTGGACGTATTGGCTAACGACAACCTTTATAATAACAATAGTAATACTTACTGTTGTAACACTGCTTGCAATATGTACATCTGGCTGTTCCATGCTACCACACAAGCAGCCTATCCTGGATTTAGCAAAGGAAACACCAGCAGGGCAGATGTGGAGAACAGTTACCAAGTCTAACTGGCTTGTCACTCTGGCTATTCCTATAGTAGCATTTGGTGCAGTGGCTGCGTTCAATGGTGCGGCTAAACTTGGATTCTCGTCCATAATATTCGGCTGTGTCACCCTGTTTATGGCACTGGCTACGGCCCGGTTTGCCATGTGGATGGCGGTATTCGGTCTGATAGGATCTACAGCAGCAGTGGCAGCAAGTATCTATTCAAGGAAGAAAGCATTGGTTGAGATTATTGAGGGTGTGCAGGATTATAGGGATAATAGAGTAGATCATAATGATCTGGATAGAAGGCTTGCTACTAAACAGAAGTCACCCACCACCAAGAAAATAGTACAGAAAATTAAAACAGAGTTGAAAAATAAAGGGGAACTGTAATGTTGAACATATTAGCATTTATTGTATTGGCGATCATGGGTATAGTAGACATATACCTGTTGGTCAAGGGAAATAGAACTATATCGGGTGCCGTACACAAGGCATTTCCAAGAAGCATTGACCTGATTATATTAGTGGCATCCGTAGCTGGTGTATGGTATGTTCTTGGAGTACGGGTATTTACTACTGTCATGTGTGGTGTGGTTCTGGGTCATCTATTTTGGCAGAGCGACGAATAATTATGATCCACTTCCAAACAAAGAAACAAGTGATTGATTGGCTGATAGAAAACTGCCCACGCAAAGCCATAGTTCGAGCCTTAGAATGTGGCAAGATTGAATTCCTGGGGGGGTTCAGACCTATCCCCCCATCAGATCTACCTGGTTGGATCTTGATGATAACATCGGTATATGATAAAACCTGGAACGTGGCTGTGCTGGCTAATAGTGTGTTACATCGTTATGAAATCAGAATCATACAAAATATTCCCTGGGGCAATTGGGTAGGTACAGATGATTTTTATAACGACAGGTTTAGAATCCCACTATTCAGTGGGGATCATCCAGGAAAATATAAGGAGAAAAGAGATGGGCATACCAGATTCAATACATAATAATCTTAAAGCTGAAAATGAGAAACTAAAATTAAGGATAAAGGTATTATGCCGCAACAGAGCAAATATCTCTGATCAGAATGTTAGAAACTATACTAAATGTAAGGAACTTGAAGCTGATCCTGCCGATATTAAATTAGAATTATCGACACCCGAAACAGTTGGGATGGAAAAACTGTGTAAAACCTGTAATCATTATAATAGACCTGGCCAACATGCTGGTTGTTGTAAACTTCATGAATGGGTACATGCATGGTCGCCGCATAAGTTTCCTGATTGGATTAATATTAGGATATTGGGCATATTTGAACCACCAGAATATTGGTATTGTAAAGAATGGAAAGGAAATAATAATGAATAAAAAAGATATAGATGTATTGAAGGATCGTTTGAAAATTAGGGATGTCCCGAATTTCATATATTCCCAGACGGGAGTAGTTCGGCACAAGTGGTGCATCTATCACTGGATACAAGTCGGCAGGCGTAACTACAGTAACTATAGGATTAAACTAAAAACAGAAACATGCTGTGGTCAACTTTTCACCAGGAAATCATGGGTATTAAAATTCCTAAAGGAGATGGAAGAATGATTATAGTAGAGAATAATACAAGTACATTTAGAATTCGTCCCAATGATACTACAAAGGTGGAGCCTATCCTGTGGTTTAATAATGGAATGTTCGTGGTGATACCCGTAGCTATTATCCAGAATGCTATAGATAATTTAGAGGCATTTGGAAAAATGTCTGATAAAACCACAAGGCCAGAAATAGTTATCGAGTGGAATCAGGGCATTCCGGTAGATCCTAAAGTGGGCTATGCTTTAATGGGAGAAGAACTATCTGGTGAGTAACGCTATTATCACTGATATAACGGACCCGAAAGTGATCATCACCAATGCCAGGGTCATGGCCCAATGATGTTTAAGATGGTTAGAGAACTGTTCTTTAAGTTCCTTCAGTTTAACATCTATGCACACTAACAAATCATGGTCAGTCATTTTACCTTCTCCTTGCTCTACGGCCTCGTCCTGTACCTTCATCCTCGTCTTTAATCCAGCCCTTATATACCCTGTTTATCTCTGATACTGGCACACCCTCTGCTGTACCAATACCCTGATATAATTTAAGAGTAGCCCGTTTAAATGCATTCCTTGCCTTATCATTCTTACCATCAAGATAGTACGCAGCAGCTACACTATAGTCAGCCGGGGCCTGGGCTATCAGGTTAATAACTCTGGCCGGGAATGCTTCAACAGCCTCACCATGAAATTCCATTTTCTCGTCAATCAGCACATTAATGAAATTCCCTATAGAATTCTTCAGCACTGTACCCAGGATCGGGAACATGCTCATTGGTGCTTCGAGTAGATCTGATACATACTGCCAGGGTTCTTTAGGTTTTCTTAGTATTACGCCCATGATAGCAGCACGCATAATAGTATTAACAGCGTAACTTGCATACACCGCACCATGTTTTTTAATCTGCCTGGACCTGTCACTCGGAGTTTTATTGCTACGATCATACTCCATATTGGCACTCTGTATAATGGTTAAAGATTTCTCATGGAATGTTCTGAATGGGAAGAACACCTTACGCACCAACCCGGATGTCATCATGGACCTGTTCCATTTGTCCCACGATGGCTGAGATCGCTGCCATAGCCACTCGGCCCTTCTTACCACTGCGTTCTTCCATTCTAACGACCCTTCCTCACCTGATACATCCTTATCGGCCCACCATATAGCCGATTCACCAACTATCTTACCAGCTTGAGCATCAATAAATTCAGCTTTGGCTATTTGTAATCCAGATGCCAGGGCGGCTATATCAGCCATTCTTAGCCCAATGCCGAGTTTGTTTATGTCAGCAGCCATGTGGGTAAACATCCTCAAAACAGAATCTGACTTAGCCATTTCTCCCAAAGCCAGGCTACTATGTGCCATAAAGAATCTATCATATGCTATATCTGACATCTCTAATGTTTCTCTTATAGCTTCTGCACTTAGTCCATCCATTGCGTGAGTCATATATTTACCAGATACAAACGCACCATAGTTACCTACCGATGTAAACTGTGATAATATAACCCTTGAATTAGTATACAGATATGCCCTGTATAATCCAGGCAATCTCTCCGACATAAATTTACCAAAGGCACCATCCTCTTTAGGCAGGGATTGTGCACGTTCCATGATCGTCATAAGTTTCTTATGTGTATCGCCGTACCCTTTTTGATTAAGGGCGTTACTAAGATCAGGATTGTTCAATAGTGTCCTTGATATTCTGGTTGGTTCAGCCAGGCCCACGTATTCAGATATACCATTCTCAAATACAGCGAACCGGCTGAAAGCGTCCCTGATAACCAGTGGCCTCTCGCTCTTGGTTCTATCTTTGAATATACTACGATTCTCTATGAAATTAACACTGAATTTTTGTTGCTTGCCCGGTAGACGTTTGGCATATAATACTTCCAGGCCCCACCAGTTAGGAATTTTAGCTATGTCCCTACCTTCTATCCTGTTAGATACATTATTGATACTCGGCTTCCAGATACTCTCGCCGACCTCCAGGAACGTATCACATATTATTTTAGCTTTATTATTATTCTCTACCATACCCCGCATTTCAGCTACTTTTTCTTCTGATAATGTACCAGTTTCCACTGTGTCTATCACCAGACCTCCGGACAGTACGTGACGCAGACCATCTTCCTGATTGGTTATCAGGTAGAAGTCCATGAGTTCCGCCCAGGTCATATCATAGGTACGATCACCAATCTCGATTTCATTGATGTCTGTACCCATACCTTCCATTGTTTTTTGCATCCATCTGAATCTTGGATTGAGATGCTTACTTAGCGTAGCCAGATTAGCGTCACTTATTTCAGCATCTCCGAGAGATTGCCTTATATAATTATACACTACACGTAAGTGTCCTGTCTCTTTTCGTCTACCAGCTTCTATATTAGTATCAAGAACATCAGCATAAGTACCACCAAGTTTATTAGCCAGGTGATATTTGGATGAGTTTTCTTCACCCCATAGAATTTCTTTCAACCGCTTACCCAAACCACCCTCTCGCTTCCTTGCGAACTTCTTGGTGACATGCTCTGGCACTTTAACTTTCTCCGGCAGGGCCTCTACATCATCAGCAGCCTCTTTCATAATAGATGTCATAGTTGTGGTACGATCACCGATCTGGATTGGCATATCATAATCAGCTTCTGTTATTTCCAGTTCATCGGCACCTGATTCTTCTTGCATGAGATCTATGACTGCACGTAAGTCGTTTGTTTTCAAGCCTTTAAGAGATCTCTTTCCGGTTAATCCCTCTATGAAATCACGTCTGTATTCATCGGTCCATCCGAGTTTCTTGGGTATGATATGTCCGAGTCCAAGTAATTGTTTACGTGATTGCGGTTTAGGTTTAGGGGCTTCTACTATGGGTACAGGTTCAGTAGGAACTTCCTCTTTGCTCTCTACGAATAGTTGTTCCACACCTTTTTCTACCTGCTCAACAACTTCTGGTGTTGGTTTAACTACATTTAAAATAGCATCTTTCAATTGTTTCTGTTGGGTTTCTTTATCAGCTTTAGGATCAATCTGTTTAGTAGCGTCAACGAATATCTGTGCAGCCTGATCATCTGTCAGACCTTCCTGCTGGCCTATCATCTTAGTCATGGCTTTAGCAGCTACATATCTTCCAGCAGTGGGAACCATCAAAATAGGTAATTCAATACCTATATTAGCTACATCCTGTTTCATACCAGCTACTATTCGCTCGTATGCACCAGCATCTTTCCCTGCTCCGAAGTCATCAGCATCAACAAGTCCCTGTAGAATAGTATTAACTCTTTCCTCTCCCACTTCGCCAAACAAACTGTTTACACCAGTGGCATCAGATATTTTCCTCATCAGATCATCGGCTGATTTATTGAACATCTTTCGCCAGGCCGAACCAGTTTTTTCTATGAGTTTACCACCGAAAGGTAATTTATTAAGAATCGGTTTGCCGAATTTTATTAGGCCCTTAGTTATATATTCACCTGTCATTTCAGACAAGTTCTCTATATATAATCTTTTTACTGTCTTCGTATAAACCTGAGAATCTGATAATTCAGGATCATTAATCTTGATAGTCGCTGCCGTTTCATTGAATCTACCGGGCTGCATTGATGATGCGACTGCCGCATTGGCTAATAGCGAAGCAGCAGTAGCCAATTTGGGACTCTTAATAGCTGCTGATATGCCAGCTTTAACTGATGCTCTTATGCCACCTGTTATGGCTATATCAGCTACCCAGGGAAACACATCCAATATTCCATGTGCTATTTGATATCCTTTTGTCTTTGGCATGTTCTCCCATGCATCATACTGCTCAGTAAATTTAAGATCCTGTTCCCTATCTATAGCCGGGCGCACCATAGAGTAGCCACCCATAGGCAGCATCTCATATTTAGGTTCAGTATATTTATCATATTGATTTTCTTCAAGTCTTGCCTTAGCTTGCAAGTAGCCAGCTTTCTCCGCACCCTGATATGGATTAGTAGGAACAGGGACATGTTCAAGCACATCTATAATATCAGATCTCTTTAAACCTTTCCATATACCAGCTATCTGTGGTTCGGGAGTTGTAGCTTCCTGGTCAAGCTGAGTATAGAAATCATCTGTGGTTACGCCAGCTTCTTGATCTAACTGTTCATAGAAATCAGCCATGTTACCTCAAATATCTATCTGCGAATTCTCTACCTTCAGTAGTTCGGCTTCCGCCCAATCTATTATATTCAGTAAGCATTTGCCTACGAGTAACTTTCAAATCAGGTGCGGTACCTTCTGGTTCAGGTCTAACAATTGATTGTGACACTTTATCAGAGAGTGTTCCCGGCGTATCTTCTTTACCAAATGTTTTTATAACCGGTATATGCCTGAAACCAGGTGTCGCAAGTTGTATGGCACTACCCACCTTTGACATCCATGATTTCTGACGCTGTCCCAACATAAGTTTTTGTAAGCGTGTCGGTAAGATATCACCGGGAGCGAGGTTCGGGAGTATTTGCTCACGTTCTAATCTCTGTATTTCATCAAGAGCCAGTAGACTGCGTTTAAACATCTGCATTTCTTCTGGAGTAGCTGGACGTTTCTTATCTACACTGCCTATAATTGGTCTGTCCTTATCATCAGTTTTAGCCCAGAATAATCTACCACTACGATCAAGAGTAAATGAATCTCTTGCATCCATGAGCCTATATTGCTCTCGTAGATTTTTTCCATGCTCCGCACGCCAATCTACCTGTTCCGGGAACATGGCTTTTTCTTCTTCCGCTTCAAGTCCTATACGCCATTTTATTTCAGGAGCGTTCTGAATGTGGCCTTGTGCAGCGAGATCATCAACGTCTTTAAATCGTTGTACCCTCTGCTCATATTCCTGGGTATATTGGAGCATCTCCTGGCGACCCTTAGTCATTAGTTTATCTTGTTCCTGCTGTAGTTTCTCACTATCCCCAGATATCTGATATTGTTTATTAAGCTGATCCCATTGTATTTTATATTGCTCATCTATTTGCTGTTGACCAGTTTCAAATTCCTGCTGGGCCATAGATTCAGGACTCATCGGTAATCTTTCAAATGGTAATCCAGGCATTATTTTATAACCTCATTGAGCATGTCAAGTTCCAGTTTAGCTATATCCAATTTATTCTGTATATCCGCTTTAATAACTTCTAAACGAGCTGTAGTATTATTAATGGTATACCTTTTTATTAATGTAATATCAGTGTCAGTTTTTTCTAATGTGTCATTGTCTATTTTCTTATATACAATATCAGTCATAATAATTCCTATTTTGCATCTATTGTTCTACTTCCCACCGTGTCCTGTTCATAATGAATACCAACGGTTGCTATTAAAGCCTCTCCACCGTATTCATCTGCACTTGCAGCAATACGTTCAAGTGTAAATATAAACTGATCTTCTATATTTATATTAGTCCCGGCTATAGCCGCAAAATTTGTTCTTTTAAATTCATATTGAACATCATAATCTTCTTCTATTGGTATTATAGTAACAGGATCTAAAGTTGCTTCTTCAACTCCAACAGTATAAGTTAATCGGAACTGTACCTTTTCTGTCCCTGTTGGTGCAACTATTCCTTGCCAGTGGATATGGAATGTAATATTAGAACCTTCTTTATAATCATGTTGCATTTCAATTTGACCGGATAGAGCCTCTCCTACAGCCAAAGCGTGTGTTGCTATACCAGTATCAGCACCAGCTTCATCTAAAAAATTAGCAATCCCCGGTTGTTTTCCAACAGGGCCAGATAATACAATGGCCCCTATATTTATATCTTGAAAAGTAGTGGCAGTACCAACAAATTTTAATGTGCCATTAGCCTCAAATTCACTATAATTAGGTGATACACCCAATCTTATATATGATGTCGTAAGTGTAAACCTTACATTTGAATATCCCATTTGCAAGGTATTCACACTACTATTTATAAAATTATCTCCTATTGCTATAGCACCAGCCGCACTTGCGATAACTTTACTAACTACTCCACCAAGAGCATAGGACGCTACTCCACTTGCGGTTGCCCATCCAAGTGCCACACCGTAAGTACCAGAAGCCAATGACGAGTCACCTATTGCCACACCATAAGCAGCTTGTACAGTTGCACTATGTCCTAATGCTATACCATAGTCACCTGCTGCTGTTATATTTGGATGATAACCCATAGCTATTGCATAATCACCAGCGTTATCATTGGCACCCTGACCCAAGCCCAAACCTATTGAACCTATGCCTGAACACACCATAAGATTACCGGCACTGAAACTATATTGTCCAGAAGAAACATTGGACGTACCAAGAGATACCGTACTTGCCCCAGAAGCTGTAGAATTTCCTATAGCTACGGAACCACCTGAGCCAATAGCCTGTGCTCCATCTCCTATTGCTATCGCACTAAGTTGGGTAGCATCTGTATTACTTCCTATTGCTATTGTACCAGCAGCACTCGCCATACTATCTCTACCAAATGCAAATGCACCAGTGTTACTTGCTGTAGCAGCCCACCCCATAGCGACACTACGAAGTCCACTTGCTATACTATTATACCCACAAGCGAAACTCCCATCGCCTATACTCGCTGCATTCCACTCTGTGCCAGTTACTTGTCCTGCTCTAAAGGCATATTTATCAGGTATCCACATTAACCGTATACCCGCACCTGATGCTGGAGTTGATCCTGTTGTACCATCGCTCCATATAGTACCTGCACCAGTTGCATACACTATATCAAATTTTCCTGTACCAGCGAACGTAGCAAGCAAGTCACTCCCAATTTCTAATACCTGGGTTAATCCTGCTCCTGTATTTACGCTTAAAACCATCTTGCCAAGTTGGTCATTAACACCAGAACCATCATGGCTTATCTCTATCTGTCCTGCTGCTGTCGGAGTTCCATCACCGTCCTCACGCTTGCCGATGATTCTGACTTCCCCACCGCCGTCTATATCTTCCTCGGTAACATTGTACAGAGTTAAGTAAGGTACTGTACTTACCATTGTAAGGAGAGTTTCAGGATTAAACGTCCCAAAGCCCACCCTTCCATCATGCTGAATTGTCACTTGTCGAACTAAAGTACCACCATTTGTTGTTGTGAAAAGAGACATATAAGAATCACCGGCAGTTCCACCGATACATGACCTTATTGCACCATAATTCTGGCCACCCACTACCTTGAATAAAATTTCATTATACTCATTGGTATTATTAATATCTGATTCTAAAGTTAATAGGGTGGTACTAACAACTTCAGCACTGTTTATATGCAATCCTGCAAACGTAGGACTCGCTCCAGTATGTATATCCTGTGGAGTTGATAATGTAATGGAACCTGCTGCATTAGCAACAATTACTTGATTAGCTGTACCAGTTAATGTGGCGAGTACAGGATCAGCACCAGTGCTACCTATTGGCAATTGTCCATTGGTAGCTACACCAAGTGGTGTAATTGCATCTGTACCGGACCCTAATAAAATACCGTGATCAGTTAATGTAGCCACTCCCGTTCCACCATTTGGTACCGTTAATGGTGTGGTGAGTGTAACTCCAGCAAATGTAGGTTTAGCATGTGGACCAAGTTTGGTATCCAACTTCCTTATAGCTGATATAACAGATCGCCAATCACCAGGTTTTGCTTGTTCTGCTAACATATTTTAGAATCTTAAAGACAATGGTTTATATGTTGGGGTGTCTACTAAACTCTGAAATTTATCAACTGCTCTGTTCTGTTCAAATATGGAACCACCACCACTATAAGATGGAGAATCATACGTTCCACCACTGCCACCATTGGGAGCAGAAATCAAAGATTTATAGGGTTGGGCCGGATATACATATCCTGCACGTTGTTGTGCAGCAGTAAGGCCCGGCTTAGGTGTGCGCAATGTTGGGCTAACCCCAGATCGTGTCAAGGATGGGCCTCTACTGCCGCCGCCACCACTGTTCATCATGCTAAGCTGTGCCATATATTCTTGCAATGCTCTCGCTCTATCTGCTTCAGTGGCACCCTGTATAATCTGTGCCTCTGCCATACTCAAACCTGATAATGCCCCTGCTCTGGTTTCTTCAACCCTTGCACGTGTTGGCATGGCTACTTCTTCCTCAAACTTTTTCCCAAGACCAGCCATCATAGTTGTGCCAGCAAGTCCAGAACTTACAAGTGCCTGTGCACCAGAAGCAGTTGCTTTTATACGACCACGCTCCAGGCCAGCTTCAACACCCTTACCGAAGCCACCACCCCGTGCGTAATATGCCTGAGCCTTTTTTATAGCTGCCGAAGCTGCCGGGTTCATGCCCCCATCACCTAGTACACCACCAGTCGGTGCACCCCGTCCACCTGCGGATGCAGTAGGACGTGTTATTGTAATAGAACTCGGCCAGGGTTTTCCACCTATATATTGTGCCATTATTTTACCCTTCCAGTTTGTTTCGCTGATACTAAGAGTTGTTCAAATCCCCAAGTTTCAGCAAGAGTATTATTGCGTAATTGTATAGCGGCATATACACCATTTAATTTCTGTCTCATAGTGTTGCCTTTTTGTCTGCCGGGTGCTTTTAACACCTTTAATAAATTAGGACTATCACCATCCTCTATGGCCTGTACTATCTTCTGGGCATCATTTCTAACCCATATTTTGCAATCAACATTATTTGAACCAGTTGATCCCCCTGCTGTAATCAGATCAAGGGAACTGATGTTACCCTTTAATGTGGGGTCACTGGCTATCTGTAATGGACCAAATGTAACGTGAGCATCAATAGCCTCATCTGCCCCGCCTATATCATCGTCTGTCTGGGATACATCAAACTTTCGTATATACCCATCCTTACATCCAACGAGTAGATCCCTATAGGCATAATTATTAGCACCATAATGTAACAAGGAGTATGCACTACATTCTTCTGGATATGATTCTGGAAAAAATCCACCTGTACGCAAATCATACCAGTAATTTGAATTGGTACCATCTGCTAATTTCGTTATGCATGTTAAAATTCCAGCACGCTTACGATCATATTCCATAGTAATACGATAAGTAGCGGGATCAATTGTCTCGTCATCAACCAAATCTGGTAACCGTATTTCTGATATGCACTCTGGGTTTCCGGGTATAGTAGTCTTATATATACCATTTGTACCCCAGAAGTACATGTTACCCTTGCCATCAAAACACCAACTATGTGCTCCAAACATCCCTACAGTTAGATCAAGTTCATTTATTGATCCACCCTGTGCCGGGTCACCAGCTATGAACCACGTTGTAGTAGCACAACCATTAATCAGATAGTCATCTTTATATGGTATCAACGACCGCACAATATCACCTATCTCACCGGCATCAGAATCACCGCCAACAACGGGTGACTGAGCATCATTAGCTACATAAGCAAAATCCCAGGGATTGTTCTGTCTTGACATATACCATTGATGGGGGTGTTCAGGATCTCCACTAAGAACAAGTCTGCCTCTATATAGACATATAAGATATGCTTTATTGGGCATACTACCATAAGACTTAGTTGAGGCATCAATAGTTAATACTACATCAGGGTATACAGTCCAATCATACCAATGTGGCCTTGCTGTCACAGCAGAAATATTAGCATTAGGAATCGGACTTGGATTCATTGTAGCTGTTGCATTATTACTTGAAATATCAATGGTAGTTAAAAATGCCGTAGCCCCACCAGCATAGTACGCATAACCATATATTAGAGTCTTTGCTATATTAACAAAATCCACCACCATATAGGCATATTTATCATCAGTTTGATCCTGTGTGAGAATGTCACCATGCGCCGGTGGTGAGGTCATTGCTGTGACTGTTATTTTTGTATTTATAAAATCAGCTACCTTCAGATTAGATCCATTAACTACAAACACTTTCTGGAACCCTTCACACATGTTAAGGTTATCAGAAGTATCTATGGCCCCACTACTCGTATCCAATTCAACCATTGTTCCTACAGCCATTATATATCCTCATAGTAAACTTTGTCATTGCCAACAGCTACAAGTCTTCTTATAGTTGCTAAATTAGTTCCGGGTATACTGCTGGCTATATATATTTCACCGTATGCATCGAAAATACCCCCTGGTCTTGGTGACGATGTTTTTCCAAATTGTAAAACCTGACCTATCTCCGTTGATTCTATTTCTACCTTTACATACCGTCCAACAGTGGGTGTAATTTCTATCTCAACATAACTCGCAGTATCTTGCCAGGTAGTGATGCCTTCTTCTATCACGCTGCCAAAATCTCCGGCATCATCACTTACATATATATTTACATCATCAGGATCAAAACTTGTAATAGAATACGCTTTGACCTTGCTTATAGTATATGATGCTCCAAGATCTATAATAAACCAATGAATGTGTCCTGTATTATGCCCCCAATAGTTATCTCCATCCAGACCAGCTTCTATAGTGATACTACCACCATTATCACCACAATCAGAATGTAATTCAGCAGAAGTTATACCGAGCCAATCAGCCATTATATATCCTCATACCAGATTTTATTGGCAGCAGCCGCTACGAGTCTACGCAATGTTATCATATTATTCTCACCATTCGGACTTGATTCCTCACCGGAACCACCACCACCACCACCACCCCCGGCACCGCCAGATGCACCAGCCAGTACAGGTTTAAAGACTATTGTATCGAAACTCCACGTATCTCCAGTAACTGTTCCGAATGAATTTGTGGCATCAATTCTCCACTCATAGGTAGTATTGTAATCGAGTGACCCAAAACTAAGATCATACGCCACTCCAGCTTGTGCCACTCCAACTAATTCCCAATCATCTCCCTGTTCACGAAAATATATTTCATAAGTATCTGCTACATAATCTGCTGAAGCATCCCAGGAAAATGTTTCATCAAGGGTTATATCTGATGCTGTATCAGATGGAGATGGATTAGTAGCTTTACCAGGTTGACCAATCCCATAACATTTAAATAGAAAATCATCATAAGTGGGATGGGGTTCCCAACCAGTAGAAGTATTATACCTAAGCTCCGTACCATTTGCATAATCATTTGTCCCGGTGCTATGCCGCCATTTAATAGATGACCCAGAAGGGGCATTGGGAGCAGTTAGTACAATAGCATATAGTGTACCCGATGTTAGATTGACACCACTCAGTTCGAGGACAGTCCACGCACCAACATCGCTATCAGTTATTCCATTTGCATTACCACTACCAGAAGCTAAGATCGGGCCAGTTGGAAAACCACTTATATCAGTAGCATATATATACCAATTGATTATGCCAGGGGTGCCGACCCTATATAATCTTAAACTAACTTCGGCGATATAGTGATTAACCTGTGGTGTAAATGTCTGAGCAAGTTTAGAAATTGTAGCAGTAGGTGCCGTACTGTAATATTTTGAAGCACCAAACGAAGAATTTTCTTCAAATAATACCCAAGCCATATTATGTCACCGAACTAACTATGCACATTGCTACTACTGGCTGTTCTGCCCCACCTATTTGTGTACCCGCACCCCATTTATCCTGGGCAGGGCGTTGAACACCAAGCATCCTATTATTAAAGGCACCATAGGGACGCATGTTATTCATGTTAGGTGCTGTCATTTCAGGTTGATCACTAAGTGCCCTGCCTTTATCTATTCCATTAAACGGAAAACTAAGTTTCATTATTTACCCCCTAAACGCTCGGCTCTTTTTTTCGACATACCACTCATACCTAACCCATACGTTGTAGACCCACGCCTTTTTTCTAATTCCTTACGCACTTTTTTCTTTAGTCTTTTAACCCACGATTCCTTCATCATGTGCGGGTACTTCTTTGCTAAAGCCTTATCAATCTGTGACTGTTCATAATTTGTTGGCTTAACAACTTTATTTTTTGGCATAATATTTCCTTATAACATCATCCTGGATAGCAATCTTTACACCATCCAGGACAGCACAAATCAATTAATTAAAAAATCTGGGGTGCTGATCATTGAAATCATGGATACGATACAGGATACTAACCTTTATCGGGCTGTCACCAACTACAGGATTCCCTGTAGCAACCCTTAATTCCAATGCCTCATTATCCTGTAGTACCGTTTCCTCATTGTCTTTAACTGCTAAAAGCACATAGGTGTCTGCTGTTTTCTGTACAAGATCACCAGCATCCAATGTGTTACTAACAGCAGTGCCAGTAGTGGCGAGATTAACAGTTAAGTCACCACGTGTAGTATAAGTTGCACTGTTGTAATCAATGAAAAATACAGCACTCATAAATTCAAGTACCTTACCCACTCCAGGTGCCGCTACGAGTTCCTTAGTCGTAGTAAATAAGGCCAAAATTTCTGCCGAGGTAAGTTTCACTATCTTCTCGTAAACCATACCTATGGCTCTTTCATCCACATTTGGAATCTGATTTTCTATGTGCCATGCCATTGTATATCTTTCTGCTGGCATATTTATTCTCCTTTAACTTAGTCTATTAAAATTTATACGTCATGGTCAGTGGTCACGTCAAGCCAATTTCTACAAAATCTGCCATCGTAAAGGCCACGCCGACCACTATAACGGTTCATACTGCCCATAGTTCTCGGTGCAGTACGAGCATCTGCATTATGGGCCAGGGGTAACGCTTTCTTTATATAGTGTTCCTCTAACCCTTCCTGTAATTCATCTTCTTCCATTTCCAATTTAGCATAGCAAGCTGCGAGTATACCTTCATCGAAACTTGCTCCAGCAGGGTGTGTATTATTGAGTGGTGCAACAACATATATGCTATCAGCCGCAGGATTCGTCCCAGCAGCCGCACCAGCCACTGTAAGCCAATCATCTACAGTAAATACACCAGTAGACCCCACATAACCCGTTACAATGGCATTGCTGCCTTTTCCAGTGCCAGAGACTATCTCTACTTTCCAACCATCAAAGTAACTATTTCCTTCTGTCCTGTTTGTATCAGTCATGGTTGTATTGGCACCATCAGTAGCCTTACCAGTTTCCAAATCCAACTTATCAAAGACAAGATTATATGGAAACTCTAATACATCAGCAGCGACAGGTTGTGGATCAAGAAACAACTCATACCTGCGTTTTGCAGAACCATTTTCAAGATCACTAATAGCTGGTTCGAGTCTGCGAATAGCGGCCCACCTGGGGTAACTGGTTGTTACAGTCACTGATCGTCTTGCCCTAATGAAAGACTCATTACGCCATTCAATAAATCCAGCGTGAGAAGTATTAGCAGCATACTCTATCTTACCCATTGGTTCACCACCAAAATCTTCTGATAATGGGTAACGGGCAATGTCACCACCAACAGTTTCCACTGATGTAATAGCAAATGTATCATTTGTTAACGGGGTAGTTCCACCGGTGTTGCCATATTCATCAAGCCATTCACCCACAGTACAACTTCCCGTAGTTTTATTGTAAGCTGTAATCTTAGCAAAACTACCAATACCTGTACCCGTAAGAATATAAGCATAATAATCTTTAAGCTCGTCAGTAGTAGTATATGTACTCGCTAAAGTCAAATCTACTAAATGTGTAGCATCAGTCGTAGCATCTGCTATACCAGTAATTTGTGCAGAGGACAGGGTAACACTCATAATTCGTTTCACCCACCGCCAGCCTCGTTTCGGAGCATCAGCAATAAACATCTTGATCCCGTCATTTGCGATATCTTTGCATAGTTCCAGATTAAAGACATCAATGGGAATCATAGCTTTCTCATTGTCAGTTGCACCATAATAAGCTATGCCAGCTTTTTTTGCTAAACGTAAAAGCAGATCAGCAAACGAATATCTTGACGTTGATTCTGCCATTATTTTACCTCTTTCATTTTCACAACACGTATGATGGCTTCCTCATGTATCTCACCACCAAGATTAGCTTTACCCTCTGCGGTTAATTCAACCAATTTATTTAAAGCCAATTTTAAAACACCAGTTTCACGTTCGTCTAATTCAATCTCATCTTTCGTACAATCACGAATCTGTTTGGCTACACTAACAGCCTCTGCAATATCCTCGGCTGATTTGAAAATACCAACACCACGAAGCCATATACTAAGATTCTCACGCAATGGGTACGCTTCAATTTTATCTTCAAGCTCACGTACTTCTTTGCCATCTACAGTTTTTGTAACTGGTACCTGCGTTGTTACGTCATACTCTGATAAATTTAGTTTAAATTTCTTCATTTTCATTTCTCCATTAAGTACGGGGGTTAATAAAAACCCGGCCTGGCTTCCCCGTACTAAACAGAGAAGCCAGGTTACGGGTTAAATTACGAATTAAACACCAGGGATACCATCTACTGCAATCAGATAATATAGAACACCAGCAAGTCTGATAGGGATCACTTTATCGGCTGTAGTAACCGTAACATTACCTTGTGCCGCTACATAGTCAACAGCATCGGCCTCAATGCTAAACAGATTAGCAAATCCATGATCAGTGGCATCTTTATCAATACGGAAAACCGTATTCACAGCAGTATTGATAGTACCACGTGTACGAACTCTGATACCAAATTCTTCTGTAGCAGCGGCACCTTCACGATTGATAGCAACATCAAGACCACCAAACGTAGTCTTAGTACCAGCAGTTAGATCCTGGGCATCAATCTGTAGAGCAATAGCAGTGGTTATGTTTCCGCTAAGCTGTTTCAGAGAAAGACTAATGGTATTGGTTATCAGACCCATTGTGCCATCTTCTCTATTATTTATCGAACAATTCAATCCCCTGAAGGAACAGTTAGAATCATTAGCAGCCTCGTTATTACCCTTGATAAAGAGGAATCCTTGATAGTTGTCTCCAGTACCAGCCACTTCTTTAGTACCTTCAATCTGCACCAGATACTCTTGTGCTCCTGCTGCGCCACCAAAGAAGTTGTCACCAGTAATTGTAACGCCATAGCATCTTCCGTTTCTAAAATTAGATGGCGCGATAAACATGCTATTGCTACCTATTCCGGGTGCGGCATACATACGCATCCAACAAAGGCCATTAGTATTTGAACGATCAATAGTCTCAACTGCCACACCTATACCGAGGGGATCACCACTACCAGTATCCTGAGATAAAGTATAGGCACCATCAGCCGCACCTAATACAGTTTGGTTTATAACACAGTTAGCATCAGTGTAGACCGGCACTACAGCACCCTCTACCGGAGTATATATCTCGATAAAATCGCCATCGGCGCCAGCTTTAGAACCGAGAGCAGCAACTATACCTGCAAACTGATTAAGATTTGCTTCTGCTGGTTTTTCGACTATAAACAAACGAGCATTATACGTCTGTGCACCTTCGGCATAGGTAGTTCCAGCACTAACTGGATTAGAGGAACGCTCTTTATAGTCAGCAGCGAGGTCACTATTGTAACAAACAGAGTCGCCTACCCTGATTGTATCACTCGCTGTAGAAGGACGGAATACAACCCGTTTCTTTTGAGCAATGGGATCAATCCCACTAACTCCCATATATGTAACTTTACTCATAATTCTTTTTTCCTTCCATCAGTCAATACCGACCGATTAAGCAGCGATTGCCTTATGAATAACAAAACCGGCAGTTCTGCGATTTACACATAAATTATTGTGAGAGCCATCCAGGAAAACCGTAAATACAGTATGCTGTTCACGGCTGGACATCGGCTCACTTTCGTCCATCCAATCATTGCTGTGTACGTATGGAATAAACTTCTCGAAGTCTACACAGTAGATCGGTGCAGTCGCTGTGTCCGTTGCGGGATCAGTAAAACCATCAAGCTGATCAATATAAATAAACGGCAAACGATTAATATACACCAAGCCACCATCATCCATACGGATATTACCAAGAACTTCTTTACCCCTATGGTTGTCGTCCTTAGCATCAGCCAGATCTTGTAAAGCAACACCAACATCAGCGTCACCATAAATTCTCTTAGCTGCATTACGTTTCTGTGCGGGGTCATTGATGATAAGCGGGGCTTTAAACTTCGTAAGCAAGAAAGCCCTACGGAAAGTTTTAAGCAACGCATTATCCACACTGGTATAAATGGCAGCATAATTACGCCATTTAGCCTGAGTAGATGCATCAATACCAGCACAAACTGCCCCTGTGGTTCCATTCTGGAATCTAATTAACTGACCACTAAATCCAGCCGTAGTAACACCAGCCGTTAAATGATTAATATAGTACGGCACACCATACGGATATAGATCATCAGTGGCACTCGTTGGGGCTTTCCAGGCACGTTCCTCAATCAAATTTGCTAAATCCCACAAACCGGCCACTCGTTTTGTTTCCAATATACGAATAAACCCCTTTGCGGAATTCTTATTGCGGAGTATTTCCCGTTTATCCCATGAATAGTTTACCCCTATCTGTGTCCAGGGCACCTTTATCGTGTCCATCACATCAGGCGATGTCGGTTCGTCAGTATCAAACAACCTACGATATCTGGCTTGACCATTAGGATTAAACATAACCCCACGTTCGATTGACGTGCCACCATCAACTTCCATACGCTCGGATTGATAGATACGACAAAATTCATAGTTGGTATTATCCCAAGTAACTTCAAAATACTGCTTGGGAAGGTCAGGAAGTGTGGTCGCTATCAGATCAAGCATATCACTATTTTTTGCACCCATATCTTCACCATCCTTTAATCTTTAAATATCTTTTGCATTTTTCCATGTACTTTTTCTTCTAATTCCGCCCTATTACTCGGTTTACTACTGTCACCAGTAGCTATCTTCTTGCTACTGGATGGGCGTAACGTCTTACCACTTTTACGTTTTTCTATCGAAGCTGTAATGTCTTTGATCATTACCTTTTCACGCAATGATTCGGTGACAAGTAAGTGACCACGTAAGAGAGCGTCATTAACAGACAATTCAAGACCCTGTGCAACGTGACCAGCCTGTTGTTGACCAGCAGACTCCAAGACTTTATTTCTATTATCACGCTGTGTAAAGGTCAGATCATTTAAATTCTTACTGTCTTTAATGTCCCCGTAAAATTCACCATACGACTTCATATTAGGGGCACTAAAGAACTGCTCAATAAGCTGTAAATCTGCCTGATCAGCAGCCGCATTAGCACGCTGCGTGGCAGTATCCTGTTCACGCCTTGCGGTTTCTGTAGCTTGAACATTTGCTTGACTCGGTGATTTAAAAGATGCCATCTCTTTACTAATTTTTTTAAGAGCATCATTTAATGGTTTAATAACACCATCAATCACACTAACGTCAATGTCTGGATTATCTTGCAGCTTCTTAATGTCAACAAAATCTTCTACCTCAACCTCGTCAGCAACTTTAGCCTCTGCTTCTACACGTTTTCTCTCATTCTCTATATTAGCACGTCCAATGGCAGCAAATTCCTTTGATGCCCTGTTCCTGCTATTGTGAATGTTCTGAAAAGTATTCATTGCTTGTTTCGGATTAGCCTCGAAGAACTCCTTTATTCCTTCCGGCTTCCAACCATCATGTAATGCTGCTTGATAATAAGCATCAGGGAGTGAATCTTCATCGTCATCCTTCTTCTTATCGTCAGCATCTGAGGGGGTATCCTTATTCTCATCCCCATCCGTGTCCCCACTTTCATCCTTGTCCTCGGTGTCACCGTCCGATGTAGAGTCATCATCAGAATCAGTCTCATCTGCCTGATCTTTCTTATCAGGGGTAGATTTTTCTTCTTCTTCCAATTCCTCTGCCGGAGTGTCACCGAATGTGTCTTGTAGCTTCTGATCAACTGAGCTAACTAAATCTTCGTTGTCTACGGATGCTACTACGTCTGTTTCGTCTTTACTTTTACCTTCAATAGTCATAAAATATCTCCAATAGGGTAAGGGCCTCTTAGGACCGTTGCTATTAATGCAATATTTTAGAAATTATTTCTCTTTTACATTTTATCTTTTTAGGTGTTTTTACTATACCACATTTTTTCATATATGCCTCATGGTCCACAAAATTCTCAAATATCGGGCGACACTGTGGATCAAGTTTAATATTAGGAAATAACTTTTCATGCTCTGCACGTTGGTCTGGGCTGATAGCCATAGCATCAGAATGTATGGGATGCTTATAATTGCCATGAATAGCAAAATTCAAAATCCAACGCATGCCACCATTACATTCAGGACATTTATGGATAGTCTTTGTATTTGAATCTGTTACAATTATTTCACAGCCATCACATATAAAACGGTGTATAATCATTATTTGAACACCTTTTTCATTTTCTTAGAAACTTTTTTGGTTAGGTCAAGTTGTCTCTTTACTTCATTAGTAGCAGCAGCTTTATCACCTATCAATTTTTGTATTGCTGCCACTTTCTTATCATCCTTCATAATCTCTCTGGCACTAATCAGAGTTTCAAGTGCACTACTAATTTCCCATTTATCAAAACCATTAATTTTTTCTGTAGCCATTTTAGTTGATTCCCCTTCATCATGCATTAATATGCTCCCCCTTTAAGTGAGGATTGTGATTCATTAGCTCCCATCTGGGAATTCTGATTCATTTCTGTCTGTTGGCCTGGTACTTTATTCACTCCAGGGTAACCGCCATTTTGTATTATACCAGCCTGTGACCCCATGCCACCACCAGCTTTACCAGCATTCTGTGGTCCCATTACCATCATTAATTTTATCCTATTAGCGAATTCTGGATCGTTGAACCAATCCATCACTTCATCTGTAAGATTCATTTCTTCGGCTATAGTAGTAATAGCTCTCTGTAAATTAAATGGTATCCCCAACTGCATACATATCTGTGCCGAGGTTGCTAAACCTGGAACAACATTTGTAGCAAATTGTATCATACGCTGCGACCTAATAGCAGGATCAAGCCGTGACATTGATCTTGCCTTAATATCAAATGTGAAACTAAGGAAGTCACCACAGCGTTGTTCGGGGGTAAGTATTAACTGTTCATTTTCACCGCCCGATTTTCTTTTTATAAGCGGCACATTAATTAATGGATCAGTATGAATGTACCACGCCATCTTTCTATTTATATCAGCAGCACATTCATAGATTATACCACGCTCATCTTCAACAATTACACTGGCATTCGATTGTAATATAGTCTGTCCAGTTGCTGTCTTTGCACCTGTTTTTATTCCGGCCATTTGATCTGGATTACCAGACATATAATTAAACCACGTTTGCATCTGACCTAACATGGATGCGTTGTCTTTATTCTGACCACCAAATGACATAACCTTCACACTACCAGGATCTCCCTGTACCATGTCACCATCAGATGATGTACGAATATCCTCTGCTGCATCAGCCCCTGATGGATCATATACCGCCACATCTTTCTGACGATCTGCCTGTTCCATACTTTTGACCATCATCCTGTTAGCCATGATATGCATGTCATGCCATATACCGGCTGGTGCCACTGGATATGGGTTGCCGGGTACAGGTGGCGTAAGGGATAAAAAAGTATATGGCCCCTCATTTGGTCCGTAAAAATCAACAGCTTTTATGTAATCATCAAATATTATAATTTCTGGATCTGGTATGAGCAGAGTTGCATTGGAATCAGGTACATTCAATTCCACAACATCCACAAAATCCTGCAATTCATATATCTCTACCTGACTTAAATTAGATTGTGAAAGTTTTTCTATCTTATTCTGAGCATCTGGGTGTCTGGATCTCGGCAGTCTCATTACAGCATCGTGATCGCATTCATCATCATCCAATAACAATTGTCGTGGCACTCTGTTCTTGTCACCAAGAAATGCGGATTTATCAAGATATCTGCATGATGGATCCATGACGAAATCATCAAGATCTACAAGATCTGTATATACCTGTCCTGGATCTACATCCATATCATTCCAGGTTATAACATCACCACTCGCAGCTATGCCCGTTTTGAATATACCCATAGCAAACAGGGCTGATACTATACCACCACGCAGGATGTTTTTCAGTTTTAATTTCTTATCAAGAGAATCAAGAGAAAGTCCCAATAGATATGCATAATTCTCTTGCTCTATATTGTCTGTAGTTACTTTGGATACCCCCTCTTTCATAACAAGGTTCGGAACCAGCGTGCGTATGGCATGAAACAATAAATTTATTGGCTCGTCACCTACCGTACCTTTTGAGGACGTATAATATTGTCCCACGTACTGCCTTATAAACATCGCACGTGCACGCCTATAGCGTTTCAACCTTCTGAATCCATCCTTAACTACTAACGCCATCTTACTGGGATACTCAGATTCAACTCTCAATTCTTCTGCCATATTAATCCCACTTTCAAAGCTCTTTCAGTATCTTCATACATTTTAGCTAATCTCAAATCTGCATTTTCGCCATACTTTTCTATTAGATATACTTCTTCTAATACCGAATCAACTGGTATGTCATGCATGTATTCTATACCCCGAAATCAAATGGTCGTCTCCAACCCTTATTTCGTCTACGTTTTTCTTTTCTCATTTTTTGTCTATGAGCACATGATCCCATCGGTGCCACTGGACCCTTCTGTTTTCCTCTCGGTATGTCACTATCTTCTATTGTAAGGGCATCAGCTATTACTACGTCACCATGAGTTTTCTTAGCAGCCTGACTCTCCTTAACTAAATAGGCTGGTCCTATCCCGCCACTATCATAATATACATATATTCTTGCTTCATTTAGTCCCCATTCAGAATGATTTATATATCCACCATGAGCAAGAACTCTATCGTATAATGCCAATAATTCCTCTTTAGCTGATCTACTCGAATGCCAGCCATACTTCTTTAACTTCTTATCTCTTATCATTCCAGGTATAACTGGTCTATAATAGTATGGATAATATAGACCCTTTACTATTACTTTACCAAAATCAAATCCAGCAGGTCCATTCATCTCCCATTTAAGAAATGGTAGCTTCCTCTTACCACCACACCACAGGGCTATAGCAACTGCTATTCGTGCCATCTCATGCGGTGGAGTGTTGGCATCACGCCACTCTGCAATCTTCTCGCCTGTCTCTTTACACTTAATGGATATGACTGAGTTAGATGCTCCCTGTCCATTGCCAATGTCAATTCCAAATATATAACTTTTCGATTGGTCAGGGCGACCCATCAGAAGATTAGTCCACACTCGCAATTGCCCGTTTCTATCCCTGTTATATTTAACTTTCGAGAGATCCCTGTTCTTAATTATTTTCTTAATACCGTCATCAGCTATACCTTTACGAAAGCCGATATTCCATCTTGTCTTAGGTTCACATGCGAACAGGGCTATATGTCTATCCAGATTACCAGGAGAGAAAAACTGTGATCCAGATTCTAAATCCTGAGCCAAAATCTCTCTTGCTATTTCTCTCGGTGATCTTACTTTTGATTCTTCATCGAACCAAGGTGAACGTATTTCCCAGATACCAGTTATAGAGTGTTTCTGTGTGTACCTTCCATGCCCTTTATCCGGATGATCCCAAAACATTAATGGAAATACTTTTATTGTCCCGTCATTCTTCCACTTACTATATTCAGTACCAGGCCCCGCAACAGTAGAATTAACAATACGCATAAGGGCAGCATCTCTCGTTGCACTACGCATCAATGCTCCATTTTCTACTTTAGCGAACTCATCAAGAAGAATAACTAATCGCCTGTCACCGGATGCAGCGTGCTCCGTAGTTGATTCACCATCTATACAAGAGCCATTATTAACATTAAGCATGTGCATTTTTGTACGGTATTTCTCACCATAGTGACATCGTTCCGGCAGCATCCATTTCGGCAACCACCTATTGATATAGTCATGCCGTTGGAATAATGCCTTCATGTTACCAGCTTTATCAACATAATCCTCTGTTCTGGACATTTCAAGCATCTGACTATCTGGCCTAAATAACCACAGCCAATGTATAAAAGCGATACACGCCCAACTTGCACCCATGTCACGTGACTTATTAAACAGGATATCTTCACAAACTCTAAGGCATCTTTCTAACTCACCAAAGGCACCATCTTGAATCTCCCAGGTAATAAATGGCACATTAGCATCCACAGCTTCTATACGCTTACCTGTGTCTGGATCAACATCAAACTGATGATATGTCATAACAAATGTGTTTATCCAGAATAGTAAGGATTGCCCACACGCAGCCATCAGATCATCCTGCATACCCTCGTCACTCTCAGCCTCTCGCAGTATTTTACCACGATATAGCATATTCTTGATAGGGTACTTCGGCACCTTCAGACCAGTATTAGGGCATACCCATAATTCAGGTATATCCGGGAAAGGCTCCCTTAACTTTGGCCTTATCTGTTCCTCAATTATTGTGCTCATATTGAAGATTCAACTGCCATTACAAAATATTCTGATTTTTCATCACATTGCATCCATATAGCATCTTTGGGTATCGGATTATTCTTTTGTGTATTTTTTACCCATGCCACCATTTTTTCATGGGAATCTATTAGAGCCTGAGATTTTAATTCAGTTCTCCCATCGTCATATTGCCAATGTAACTGGTATAACATTTTAACCCTCATACTGACTTATCTGCTATTCGGTTTAAACGCTTCGTACCTTGTTCGGTAACTCTATCAGCGATTGATTTCTTATCCTTCTTATCGGCACCCATAGGAGCCGCCTTACCTTCCAGGCGATCAAATAATCTATCTGCCGCCCATTTATCCGGTGCATGTACCAACTTTTTTGTTATACCTTTATCGTCTACCTTTGTTTCTTCCCACCCAAGAGCCTTTTTCCATATTAAACGTACAAGGGCCTCAGCCTTAGTAACCATTACATCATTATTATCCTCACCCTTAATCAATTCAGTTTCTTCAAGGGCTACTTCTTTAACAAACCGACTTAGCAGCATACCAGCTTTAGTTTGTTTGCCACGTATATTTGTTGGTTTCTTTTCTTTTTTCTTAGCTGGCATTCTCTAATTCCTGTTCAGCTTCATAAATATCCAATACCAACGCACACATATTACTTGGTGTAACAAATGATATACCACTGCCGGGACCGGCACGACCACCTATAAGAATCCCAATCACCTGTCCATACATATTAAACACTGGACCACCACTTACACCAGGCCAAGCCTGGGCATCGCTCTGAACTAATAGTTTATCACCAAAATAGCCCATACGCCGCTCTAATCCAGAAATTATACCACTTGAAATACTATTAAATAAATCATATCCATATGGGCATCCAATTATAAATATTTCCTGACCCTTCTGTAGCTCATCTGAATCTCCTACATCAGAAAATGGTAAACTTACTCCATTAGGGTCTATCCTGATAAATCCAGCATCTGCTTTATAGGAACCATAACTATCTTCAGATATAAACTCCCTACCATCCGCAAGTATAACCTTAAACTTCGTGACATCACGTACCACATGTCCGGCTGTTAATATCATACCATCAGGAGATATAATCACGCCAGACCCGGACCACTTTCTATAACCATATTCATCAATAGCCTCAACATACACTACTGATGGTTCCACATTTTTAATTAAGGTGACTAAACTACGATCAGTATTAAGATACACTATACATTTATCAATTCGTCCGATCAGGATCCCTGATCTAAAATACTCAGCAAGAAAGCACGAACTTATCACCACAACTAATGTCACCATTGCAATCCATTTTCTCGACTTTTTAAACACCACGATCTCCTTTCTTATGCCGGGGGTGCTAATTTACGGATGTATGCCTTCGTGGTACTCTCGTTAGACTCAAAATATAACGTAGCCTTACCTATTGGCATACGGAAAATATAATTTACATTAGCCATGAATATCCACTCAATATTAGCCGCAGTGGATGTCACCCCGGTGATACTCGCAAACATAACCTTACCTGCTGTACCTACAAAGGTTATGATATACAACTGTCCAGCAACCAGTGTCTCTGTGTAATCGGCACCTGATGTGGTCAACGCCGTTGTTATCCCACTCGCTGCTACTGGATCACAAGCCTCAACAACGGCTGGTATCATATTTCCACTATTATCTGAGGAATATACCTGCATTATTCTTTCTCCTTCAATATTTCTTCAGCAAATTCTTTAAAGGGTTTCATATGGAACTTTAAGTAGACAACGACCATTGTCTTGTTCAAACATTTCTCTTTCAGTAAATTTTGCCGGTTCCGCAGAT
>SDBS01000242.1_pt1 | contig 49404 bp, 42 predicted proteins | sample 2277091 | NCBI WGS metagenome assembly SDBS01 (sample SAMN10404972, study PRJNA504765) | marine sediment metagenome | isolation source: marine sediment core GS10_PC15, 163 cmbsf | place: Arctic Ocean: Southern Knipovich Ridge | collected 2010 | reverse complement strand
AGTTGTATTAAGAAGTGTGGCTGATAAATAGGTTGCGTAGTCGCCTTGTGGTAAGTGTGGATCGATCGTGGTAGGAAAATTTATAGAGCGGAAGCGGTTTTGATGAGTTCAGGTGGCCCGTGGGCCGCTTTGTTGTATTGTGTGGAAATGGACCTTTACGCTGACTGAGGGGTTAGCCAATGGGTATGTACATCGGTATCGGTCGAAAGGCCCGGAAGTGCTTCGGCTTCGATGACGTGGCGCTGGTTCCCGGAAGTCTCACCATCAATCCCGACGAGGTGGACATTTCCTGGGAGATGGCCGGGAAGCGCTTCGAAGTTCCCATCGTTGCCTCGGCCATGGACGGTGTCGTGGACGTCCGGTTCGCCATCGAGCTCGGTAAGCTGGGCGGCTTCGCCGTGTTGAACCTGGAGGGCGTCCAGACCCGCTTCCAGGACCCCGGCGAGGTTCTGGACCGCATCGCCGCGGCGAATCCCGAACAGAGCACTCACCTCCTCCAGCAGATCTACTCCGAACCGATCAAGAAAAAGCTCATCGGGCACCGGATCGAGGAGATCAAGGCCGGTGGTGCGCCCATCGTGGTGAGCGCCATCCCGCAACGCGCCGCCGAATTCGGGTCCTTGGCCGCCGAGGCCGGCTGTGACATCTTCGTCGTTCAGTCCACCGTGGTCTCCACCGAGCACGAATCGAGCACCTACGAAGCGCTGGACTTTACAGGGTTCATCGCGGACATGCACAAACGCGGAATCCCGGTGATGGTCGGCAACACGACCACCTACGAGGTCACCTACGCCCTGATGGAGACGGGCGCCGACGGCATCTTCTGCGGAGTCGGTCCGGGGGCCGCCTGCACGACCCGCGGCGTCCTCGGAATCGGCGTGCCCCAGATCACCACCACCGTGGACTGCGCCTACGCCCGGGACCGCTTCTACAAGATGACCGGGCGTTACGTGCCCATCGTCACCGACGGCGGGATGCGGGTGGGTGGCGACATCTGCAAAGCCTTCGCCGCCGGCGCGGACGCGGTGATGATCGGCTCGCCCTTCGCCAAGGCCCACGAGGCTCCGGGACGCGGCTACCATTGGGGGATGGCCACTCCCCACGCAAACCTCCCCCGGGGCACCCGGGTGCGCGTCGGGCAGAACGCCTCCCTGGAGCAGATCCTCTTCGGTCCCGCCGAGCTTGACGACGGCAGCCAGAACCTGATCGGGGCGCTGCGGACCAGCATGGGCAACGTCGGGGCGCACAATATTTTGGAGATGCAGAACACCGAGATTATCATCGCCCCGGCGATACAGACCGAGGGCAAACTCTTGCAGAAGGCCCAGCGGATAGGTATGGCGAAGTAGCACACTAAGCGCGTTGTGAAAAGCCTTTACCGGAGGCGGTCCCCCGCGGGCCGCCCTCGCCTGGACGGGATTGATTATGCACTGGATTGCTTTACTCCTCTTATTCACCGCCGGGTCCACGTCGGCGACGGAGCTGTGTGTCGTTGAGCCGGCGCTTATAGAGGCCGGTTACGACCTGGCGGCGAAGGCCGCCGCGTTTTACGCGCAGGAGTATTTCCCTGGTTCGAGCATTGGACCCGGCGAGCCCGTGTACGACATCACCGATGAGAAGTCGGTCGTTAGCTGGTATTTCATTGTTGATGCAAAGGGCGAAGAGGAGCTGTCCTTTCATGAATTTCAAGAGTTGAACACGAATTTGTATGAATGCTATATGGAACCGTTTCTTACCGGTGATTATTCTACGGATCATTATGATATTATTAAGTATAATCAATTAATAACTCGTTACAAAGCTATCTTTATTTCTAACTACCTTAATTATGGACCGTTATTAATGCTTGATTCCGGTATATTTCTTCACTTATCATCTGTTCCAGAACAAATAGCGGAAATATCCAGGAAATACAATGCTACACTAACCGATTCGTATCGTTTATTTACTCTTCCAAACATGTTTTTAATATCGGTTTGTTATGAAACCATTGATGGCAGGATTATTTTCGCATATCAAGACATAGATGATTCGAAGTATTACAAGCAGGACAACTTAGAGGAACTAATAAGATATCTCAAAACTCCGCGAACCGAACATGCTCATTCCTCCATCTTTTTATGGAAGTCGTTGAGAACGTTGGATAAGTAATGGATTCCAGCGAGGTCGGTCGTTACTGGGAGCAAAACGCCGAAACCTGGACCCGTCTGTCCAGGATGGGCTACGACGTCTACCGCGACCACTTAAACACCCCGGCCTTCCTGGAGATGCTCCCCGAGGTGGACGGGCGGACGGGTTTGGACATCGGCTGCGGCGAGGGGTATAATACGCGGCTCGTGGCGCGGCTTGGTGTGCGGATGGCCGCCCTGGACATCTCTCAAAATTTCATCCGGCACGCCCTCGACCCCGGGGAGGACGACCCCCCACCCATCGCTTATCTCGTAGCCGACGGCCACCGCCTGCCCTTCTCCGACGGCTCCTTCGACTTCGTCACCTCCTTCATGTGCCTCATGGACTCACCGGACCAGGAGCGGGCCTTCGCCGAGGTGCGGCGGGTGTTGAGGCCCGGCGGCTTCTTCCAGTTCTCCATCACCCACCCCTGCACAGACACGCCCCACCGGCGCTGGGTCGAGGACGACGAGGGGCATCGGGTCGCCCTGGCCGCGGGCGGTTACTTCAGCGGGACTGACGGCGAGATAGCGGAGTGGATGTTTTCTCACGCGCCACCGGAGCTCAAAGAGGAGCTGCCCCGTTTCAGGGTGCCCTACTTCCACCGCACCCTGAGCTTTTACTTCAACGCCCTCGCGGGCGCCGGTTTTACGCTGGAAGGGGTCTGCGAGCCGCAGGCGTCCGACGAAGCCGTAGAGCGGTATCCCGCGCTGGACGACACGCGGATCGCGCCCATGTTCCTCATCATACGGGTCCGTCTGCCGAAATAAGGAGATGTAACGGTGAAAATACTGATCGCGGTGAGTGAGGTCGTCCCCTACGCCAAGACCGGCGGCCTGGCCGATGTCGCCGGCGCCCTGCCGAAGGAGTTCGTCCGGCTGGGGCACGATGTTCGTCTCATCATGCCCCGGTACGCCAAGGTGAAACAGAACCTGGAGACGGTAAGGACAGGTCTCGACGTTGATCTGGCCGGTGTGCGGGTGGCCTTCGATCTCCTCTCCGACAGCGATCAGGGCTATCAGGCGTTGTTCATTGATTGCCCGAAATTCTTCGATCGGAACGGACTCTACGGCGAAGAGGGGTCCGACTTTCCCGACAACGCCGCCCGGTTCGCCTTCTTCGCCAAAGCGGTGCTTGCCGCGGTCGAGGCGGTGGATTTCCGCCCCGACGTCGTCCACTGCCACGACTGGCAGAGCGCCCTGATCCCGCTACTCCTCAAGCGGGGGGATTATCCGTACTTTGGTGAAACGGCTTGCCTCTTCACCATCCACAACCTGGCCTACATGGGCGCCTTCTCACCCGAGGAGGCCCTGCCGCTCATCGGCCTCGGTGAGGGGATATGCGTTCCCGAGGGCGGGATCGAATACTACGGCAAGGTCAACTACCTGAAGGCGGGTCTCGTCTTCGCCGATGTGCTCACCACGGTCAGCGAGACCTACGCCCGGGAGATACAGACCAGGGAGTTCGGGTACGGCCTGGAGGGCGTGCTGAGCTCACGCTCCGCCGATCTTTACGGCGTGCTAAACGGGATTGACTACGAACTCTGGAACCCGGCCACCGATCCAGACATCTCGGTGAACTACTCGGGGGAAGAACCTTCGGGGAAAGCCCTCTGCAAGGCCGACCTCCAGCGGGAGTACGGGCTTCCCCAGCGGGACGACGTGCCACTCTTCGGGATGGTCACCCGCCTGGCCGACCAGAAGGGGCTCGACCTCTTCGAGAAGGCCGCCGACGGGTTCTTTGCTAACAATCTCCAGTTCACCCTTCTTGGGACAGGTGATCCCAAATACCACGAGCTTTTCACCGACTTGGCCGCTCGGTATCGGAAAAAGTGCGGGGTGATGTTGGCCTATGACGCGGCTCTGGCCCAAAGGATCTACGCCGGCGCCGATCTGTTTCTCATGCCCAGCCGGTACGAGCCCTGCGGCCTCGGGCAGCTCATCGCCCTGGCTTACGGAACGCTGCCCCTCGTTCGGGCCACCGGCGGCCTGGCAGATACGATTCGGGAAGGGGAAAACGGTTTCGTCTTCACGAACTATGATTTCCCCGATTTGCTTTCCGCGGTGGAGCGGGTCCTGGCGGCCTTTTCCGACGGAGAAACCTGGCAGGCGCTTGTAGGAAGGGCCTTCGCCGCCCGTTACTCCTGGGGGCGCTCGGCGGAGAGGTATGTGGAACTCTTCACTCAAGCCCGGGCAAAGAGGCTTCGGGGCTAGTTCCCGCTGGACTTGTTTTCCGGGATTGTGTTACTATGCGCCCGGCGGCTGGAATGTCGCCCGATTCAACCCTGGTGGTTGGGATGAGCCGGGCCGCTGAGATCCGCGACGTCGTCATCGGTCTTGTAAAACCCCTACTCGCCGTCGAGGGGCTGATTCTGGTCGAATGCGTGGTCGCTCTGAGCCGGGGTGCCCTGAGGTTGGATCTGGCGGTGGACCGGGAGGACTCACCGGCTGACGGCGTGCACGGCTTAACCCTGGGGGAGTACCCCCGATTGGCCCGGTACCTGAACGACGTGCTCGAAGCCGAGATGCCGGATGTGGCTGAGTTTAGCCTGACCGTGGGTTCACCGGGGATCAACCGGCGCCTCGAGAGCGAGCTGGAGCTGAAGTGGGGGATAGGCAAAGAGGTCGAGGTCCGTTTTAAGAGGCGGCGGGATAACCTCGTTGGGCTTCTTTGTGCATACGACGGCGGGAGTATCACCGTTGAAACCCCCGCGAATGAGGCTCATCGGATTGAGCGTGAAGAGATAGCCTGGTTGCGGCTGTACTTTCCCTTCCCCAAACCCAAAAAGACCAAGAAACGTTAGATACGTTTAGAATGGACTACGATTTTATCCAGGCTCTGGAAGCGATCGCCCGGAACAAGGGTATCGAGCAGGATATCCTCTACGACGCGCTGGAGGCGGGTCTCTTGGCTGCCGGGAGGCGACGTTTCGGAGAGCACGCCATCATTTCGTCCCAGGTGGACCTGGACGAGGGGCGGGTCTTGGTTTGGCTCACCAAGCAGGTCGTCCGTCGGGTCAAGGACCACATCACGGAGATCTCGCTGAAGGACGCGCGATATCTGGCCGGCAAAGAGGTGGTTATCGGCGACGAGTTGGACATCGAGGTGGACACCTCGGAGTTCGGCCGCTCTGCCGCCCAGACAGCCAAACAGGTCGTGATGCAGCGTATCCGGGAGGCCGAGCGGGACACCATCTACGAGGAGTACAAGCACCGGGAGGGCACCCTGATCAACGGTATCGTTCAGGGCGACTCCGCCGGCGGAATCGTCATTGACCTGGGGCGTACCGACGGGATCATGCCTTACTCGGAGCGCATCCCCCGTGAGCAGTACCGCAAGGGGTATCGAATCAAGGCTTACGTGCTGGAGGTGCGCAAGACCAACCGCAGCCCCCAGGTCATCATTTCGCGCCGCACCCCGCACCTGGTGGAGCAGCTATTCGCCCAGGAGATACCGGAGGTGGCCGACGGTACCGTTGAGATCGCAGCCATTGCCCGAGACGCCGGTTTTCGCACCAAGGTGGCGGTCCGCTCCAACGATTCCAACGTGGACGCCGTCGGTACCTGTGTGGGCCTGCGCGGCTACCGCATCCAGTCCATCGTGCGCGAACTGGATCAGGAGCGGGTGGATCTCGTCCTGTGGGATCGGGATATCGTAAAGTTAGCCAAGCATGCCTTCAACCCCGTTGAGGTATTGCGGGCAGAGTACGATGAACTCCACGACAGGATTCTGGTTATCGTTCCCGAGGAGAAGCTTTCAGTGGCCATCGGCAAGGGCGGAAGGAACATCAAGCTCGCCTCGCGGCTGGTTGGGATTCGTATAGACGTGCGTAGCCCGGAGCAGTACGAGGAAGAGAAATCCGCTCTCACCGCCCAGGAGGATCAGGAGGATGTAGTCGCCGACCTGATTGAGCTTCCCGGCGTCGGCGAGACCACGGCGATGAACCTTTTCAAGGCTGGTTTTGACGGCGTCGAGTCCGTGGCGGCTGCATCAATCAAAGAGCTCATCGGAGCTAAAGGTGTCGGGGCGAAAACGGCGGAGAAGCTGATCGAAACCGCCAAGGCGCTTTTAGAGGAAGAGGACTACTAACCTTTGAGGCTATGAGGGTTTACGAGCTGGCCAGAGAATTTGTTGTCCCGTCGAAGCTCCTGATCGCCAGGATGCGCTCCCTGGGGATCGAGGTGGCCGGCCACATGTCGTCGGTCAACCCCGAGCAGGAAAAGTTGCTGCGGACCAAGTTCAAGGCCTCGAAAAAGACCGAAACCTCCTTCGATGTTCCCCTTCAGCAGCCCAAGGGTGCAAGAAGACCACCGTCGGCTGAGGAAAAGGCCAGCGCTCGGGCCGCGTCTGTGGGAACCAAGCGGCAAACCGGGAAACCCAGGGTCCGTGTTCGTCACCATCCGAAGGTAGAGGAACCCGAAGGGGTGGTCGAATCGGTCGAGGAGGGTGCCGAGGAACTCCCCGCCGGGGTTGCCGATGAGGTCCTCATCGCCCCGAAGGTTCATCTCAAAGGGACGGCCAGACCCAAACCGGGAAAGCCCACCCCGACGGTGAGTTCCCAGGCGGCCGTTGAGGCGGCGGTGGAACCGCCCGTAGTACCGCCATCGCCGAAACGCGACATCAAACGCCCCGATTTTGAAGCCCAGGGCGAGGAAAAGGCCGTGGAGAAGCGGGGCAGTTCGAGGGTGCTTTACCGTCCCGAGAAACCGATTTCTGCCGAGGAGCTTGGGCTGGCAGAACCTGCCAAGAAGCGGACTAAAGGTACGCGTCGCCGTCGCCGCCGCCGTCGTAAGTCCAGCTCGGTGATGATCCATGAGCTCCGAACAAGTCGCAAGACTCGTTCCAAACCGAAGGAAGAGGCCAAGAAAGTAACCGTGTCGAGGCCCTTGACTCCAGTCGAGTTGGCCGATCTTCTCCAAGTTCCGGTGGCCGACATCCTTGAAAAGCTCCTCGAATGGGGTGAGGAGTACGGGATCTCCGAAGAGATGGACGTTGTTACTGTGGCTACTATGGTGGACGAGATGGGCTTCGAGGCCGTACTTCCATCTAATTTCGACGATGAGAGCAGGCTGAAACCACGCCCGCCGATCATCGCCGTGCTCGGTCATGTAGACCACGGCAAGACCACCCTCCTGGACCACATCCGTAAAACCAACGTCGCCGCCGCGGAGGCGGGGGGTATCACCCAGCACATCGGCGCCTGTCAGGTCAAGACGAACCACGGTCCAATCACCTTCATCGATACCCCGGGCCACGAGGCCTTCACGGCGATGAGGGCGCGGGGAGCCGAGGTAACCGACATCGTTGTTCTGGTGGTAGCCGCCGATGACGGTGTCATGCCCCAAACCGTTGAGGCCATCAACCACGCCCGCGCCGCCGACGTCGAGATCGTCGTGGCCATCACCAAGATAGACAAGCCCGAAGCCGACACAGATCAGGCGCGCCGCCAGCTGTCGAAGTACAACCTCGCCCCCGAGGACTGGGGCGGCGAGACCACCTTCTGCGAGGTGTCCGGTATCACCGGCGAAGGGGTGGACCATCTCCTCGAAATCCTCGTCATCCACGGGGAGATGCTGGAGCTCAAGGCGGATGGTGACGCCAGTCCGCAGGGTATTCTGATCGAGACCCGCATCGACCGTGGCCGGGGCAGCCTGGGTACGGTGATCATTACCGATGGAACCCTCAATCGAGGCCAGGCTTTTGTTTGTGGAGTTCAAGCCGGCAGGGTGCGTCTAATGACAAACGAAAAGGGTGAGCAGGTTGAGGCGATAACACCTGGAACCCCCGGCGAGATCCAGGGTTTCTACGGGCTGCCCGAAGCCGGCGATTCCTTCATCGTCGTATCCGATGAGAGGACGGCCAGGAACATCGCTGCTCTGCGTCAATCGGCCGGTAGGGAGGAGAAGCTAGAGAGTGCCAATCGGAAGAGCTTGGCTGATTTCCTCACACCCGGCGGAGCCCAGGAGCCGCAGAAACTCCCGCTGATCGTCAAGGGCGACGTGGACGGCACCGTAGAGGCGGTTCGGGATGCCCTTACCCGCTATAACTCGGAGGAGGTCGAAGTAGAGGTAATTCACTCCGCCGTAGGGGGCGTCACCGAGGCCGACGTACAGCTTGCAGCCGCTTCCGGGGCCATCATTGTGGGTTTCAGCGTCCGCCCCGATTCCAAGGCGACAAACCTCGCCCACCGGTTGGGTGTGAAGATCAAGCTCTTCAAGATAATCTATGAGCTTCTGGACGAGATAAAGGCTATGGTCAGCGGCATGCTCGCCCCCGAGATACTTGAAAAGGACTTGGGTCAGGCCGAGGTGCGCGAGACCTTCCGCATCCCCAAGGTCGGAGTCATTGCCGGTTGCTACATCGTGTCGGGTAAGGTGAAGAGGAACGTCATGGCCCGATTGGTGCGGGACGGTCTGCTGGTCTACGAGGGGCGTCTGATCAGCCTGAGGCGGTTCAAGGAGGATGTGCGCGAGGTGGCCGAGGGCTATGAGTGCGGCATCGGCCTCGAACGCTTCGACGATATCCACCTGGGGGACCTGATCGAGGTCTACGAAATCGTGGAGAAGGCTCGCGAGCTCGTGTAGAACGATATGCCGGTTCCTTGAGCGATGAGCGATTCAGCCGGGATCGTTTTTTTAATAACATTTTACGGGATAATCATTTGACATCATACTATTCTACCGATGTCAGATTACGTAGTCGCATACAGTAGAAGTATGTAATCTTGCCTCAGGGTTAATGAGGACTGATGGCAGGTGCAAGGCGGTGGTACAGGTTTTTGCCCAACGAGGCCCGGCGGACTTATTAGAGGTAATTTGCGCAAAAACTATGCCACCGCCGGCGAGGGGTGCATGATCTCGCCCGAACTGGTGGACCGCTAAGTGGAGCGGAGAGTATCTTTACGGGGGGGCGCAGCCCTCGTTTGATGTATTATTCGAGATGCTGGGACGTAGATCAGCTGTGGTAGAAAAACGGCCGTATCCCGATGGGGCGGCCGTTTGAGGATTTGAGTCTATCTCGGGAGGCCCGAGGATCATCGGTGTTTGGTGAACCGAGGTTTAACTTACTGTTTCCGGCTCTTCCGATGGCGGGGGCGGAGGAATCTCCACGGCAGCCAGGGCGTCTTTTGCCGCGCTTATGAGCTCGGGGGGCGAATCTGCATCCTCGATTATCTGCGTCAGGTAGACCAGACCCACACCGGTGGGATCGGCGGCCAGGGGCTTGAGAACCGTCATCCTGACGGCCATGCTCTGGTCCTCCGTGGCGATCTGACCCCAGATGAGCGGCATGCGTTTGTCGGTCCAGCCGGCTATCCGTTGGGCGACGAGAATTCTGACCGATTCCTCGGCGGTGCGGAAGAGTTCGCGCAATCGGGTGCTGGCCCCCAGGGAGTCAAGAGCGGCGACAAGGGCGGGGGTGTCCTGAGGGTACTCCGGGAGCTGTTCCGTGAGGCGGTCGAGAACCCGATCTCCACCGATCCGAACCAGGATGTCGTAGCCCAACTGACGTATCTCGGCGTCGTTGTTTTCGAGGAAGGGCTCAAAGGCGGAGTAGGCCGTGGGACGCGGTTGGATCATGTATTCAAGCAGGCCCACCTGCAGATGTCCGTGGATCAGGGTTTCTTCGGCAAGAACCTTGTAAGCATCGGCGGTGGCAATCTCTCCGTTGAGAATCTGAGCTGCGTGGGCCCAGGAAACGACCTCCACTGCTTTGGTAGCCAGTTCCTTGATCTGGCTCTCCGGCGTGCCGGTCAGCTCGGCGGTCAGGAGCTTCACTCCGGTCTCCAGGGGTGAGATGGGGGGAAGACCTGGGCTGAGCGTCACCGTTATTGTAGATTTGAGCTCCCCCTTCAGGAACTCGATTCCGCGCCCCTTTTCATCGTTGAGGCGTGTAAGACAGACGGCGGCGGCGAAGCGGACGCCGGCATCGTTGTCTTCCAGGTGGACAGCGATATCGTCGGTCATGTGTTTGTCGCCCATGCGGGAGATGAGATCGAGGGCGGCAACCATCACCGCTGGTTCGGTGTTCTTCTCGATAATCTCGTACACGATGTCAATGGTGTTCTTGTCCCCGATGGCTTGGAGGGAGTTGATGGCGCTGATCTGCACCCAGAGGTTGGCATCCTCGAGGGACTGGCTCAAAAAGCCGGTCGTGCGGATATCGCCGAAGGCACCCAAAACTTGGGTCGCGCCCCAGCGAACATAATCGGAACCGTCGTTCAAAAGACCGACCGTGGGCATCACGCCGCGGGGATGGGCGATGTTTCCCAAACTGGCCAAACCGATTAGCCGTCTGCCCACGCTGGGGTCCTCGAGCATGTTGATGAAATAGTTGATCCCGTCCCGGTTGTCGAAGGATGCCAGCATTCTGGCAGCCTTCATCTTTATGGAGTAGATCTCATTGAGGCCGTCGGCCAGCTCTTCAAAGCGGTTCTCCGCCTCCTCGAATACGCTGTACTCGTCCTCTCCCCGTTCGACCAGAGCGGCAAGCTCGTCGTCAATCCTTTCGTAGTCGTACCGGGCGACCGTGTCCAGGGCGGCCCCTACGATCTCGATATCTTCATCGGTGAAGAGGTCCGCCAGTATCGGTGGAGCCGTTATTTCCGGATCGGCGTGCAAGGCCAGGACCTCGATCGCTATCAGACGGGCCAATCGGTCGTTGTCTACACCGAGATAGGTCTCTAGAGCGTCGAGGCTGGTGATGGCGGCCACCGCGTGGGTCACCGGGGAGATCAGTGTTTCGTCGGAGATGGCGTATCCGATCAAACGGTCCAGATCGTCCACGCTTCCCAGGGACCCGACGGCACTTATCGCGGCATCTTGGACATCATGATCCGGATCGTTCAGGAACAAATTTACCGTGTTCAGGTATTCCTCGTCACCGAGATTGGCCAACGCGTTGATCAACTGGAGCTTAACGAACCAGAGTTCGTTGGGAGCGAGTAGTGCCTTTTCCAGTGCATCGCCTCCGGTGCGCATCCGACCCAGAACCAGGGCGGCCATCATCCGTCGTTGCGGGGCATCCGCTTCACCGAGAACTGCGATCACCGCCTCTTTGGCTGCTTCGGACCCTGTTTTGCTCTCGAAATTGGAAAGGGCTTTTACGATGGCGATGCGGACGTTCTCATTGGCTTCGGCCAGGTGCCGTATCAGTGGTGCAATGGAGCTCGGATCGTCGAAGACATCCAGGGCACCGATGGCTGGGATGCGGACGGCCGGTTCCTGGTCCTCCAGGGCTTTAACGCAGTGCTCGAATACCGAATCTTTCAGGGTGTTGAGATGCCTTTGGTCGAGCTCGGCCGTTTCTGAGTCCCCGCGGGCGAGGGAGCTTTCTGCGTGGTCAATGTAGTGGCTTCCGATGGCGTGGATAGCGTTGAAGGTCGCGGCGCGGACACCGACCACCTCGTCAACGGCGAGCTGCTTCAGGAAGTAGCCGGATTCGTGGAGGTGAAGGCTTGCCAAGGCGCTGGCCGTGCTGGAGCGGACTCCCGGGTCGGGATCGTTGGCCCCGTAGGAGAAGAGGTCAATGGCCTTCTCTCGTTCATCCTCGCTGCCGAAGGCCAATTGGCCCAGAGCGGTCATCACCTCTCGGCGAAAACGGGCCGCGAATTCGATCGAGAGTTCATCGTCACCGATCGAGATAGGCTCGCCCGGGTTCTCGGTCTGGGATTTGTGGAGATAGGCGGCGTCAATCAGGGGTTGAGCCGCTTGGGTCGAACCGATGGCGGTCATGCCACGGACCGCGGTGATGCGGATATCGGAGACCTCCTCCAGGATTTGTTCCTCGCTCATCTCGGAGAGCCGGGCTCGGGAGACCTCGGCTTCGAAGAGATTTCGCACGGTATTGAAGTCCAGGAGTTTGGTAAAGACCTCGATTCCGTCCTCGCCGAGCTGAACGATCTCGTTCTGGGCAATGACCCGGGCACGGGCATCCTCGGCGACGATAACCGCGGTGATGAGCTCGTCACTGCTGGCGCCGCATCCGATGAGCGGGAGGAGGTATAGTCCAACGAGAAGGGCGAACGTACGATTTAAGCGCATCTAATCCCCTTTCACGAGGAGGGGAACGTAATTCCAATAATTGAGACAACTTTCAACAAATTGATTCTAGCAGAAGCCTTTATTTGAGGTCAAGAACACGTTCCCAACTGCCGGGCGAGTACATCGCACGCACCTATGAGCCCGTGCTCGTCTAGGTTAATTATTTTGAAACGGTTATCCGAACGAATCTGGGTCAGTTGCCGTTTTGCGAGCCGGCGTGTGGCGCGGGCGGTATCCTCCAGCGCCTGTTCGAGTCCGATCTTACCCTCCAAACACGCCACCGCCTGAATGTAGCCGATAGATTGAAGGGCCGGGGCCGTCGGTGGTATGTTCGCTTCGAGGAGCCTTTCCACCTCATCCAGGAGTCCGTCAGAAAACATACGGATCGATCGCCGGTTGATTCGATCGTACAACTCGTCCCGGGGGCGCATCAGAGCGAACCTGCGCACCCCGGCCTCAAGTGGCTTGCACAAGGGTTCGGCATGGAAATCCGAGAGCGGAAGTCCGGTCTGGACACAGACGGCCAAAGCGCGGAGAAGCCGCTGGCGATCGTTGGGGTGGATGCGTCGGGCCGATTCCGGATCACACCGGCGGAGCCTTTTGCCCAATTCTTCTGTTTCGAGGATTTCCAGTTCCCGGACCACGTCGGGATCGGTTTCCGGTGCCCGGCTGAGGCCGTCAAAGAGGGCGCGGGCGAAGAGCAATGTTCCACCGACCACCACGGGTATACGACCACGATTGTGAATACCGGTGATTACCTCGGCTGCCATGCGGGCGTACCGGCCCGCGGAGAAACGCTCGGTAGGTTCGCAGACATCCACCAGGTGGATCGGCAGCTCGGAGCGGAGCTCCGGCGGCGGTTTGTTGGCCCCGATCTCCAGCCCGCGGTATACCTTCACCGAATCGCAGAGGACTAACTCAACCGGGCGGACCTGGGTTAAACGTTTTCCCAGATCGCCTTTTCCCGAGGCCGTCGGTCCGCCGAGAAAAAGGACTTCAATTTCGGCCATGGATGGGCCTGCTAAGCCATTTTGTGCTAACGGGTAGAACGTGCCGATTTGCACGAGGACAGAGAAGTGCTAAATTACATGTGGAAGATAGGATAAAAACCCATGACCTTGGATACAAAGCTTCCGCCCGAGTTCTACCCTCTGGCCGGTCTATCCGGCCGGCGTAGTTAACGCCTCGTCCACCATATGCCCGGTGAGAATCCCGGTCTCGACCGGGCAATCAAGGAAAGCCTCAACACCGCCCAACGGAGGGTCTTCCTCATAGAGTTCACCGGTGAGCTGAGAAGCGACGGCGCCACCTTCATGGATCTGCTGGCCGAGATGGCGCTAGAGCTCGGCTTTGCGGTGATCCACCCAGACAGATTCGGCAAGGTTGACGAACCCCTAAGCCTCCTGGAGCAGATCTTGGGGGAGTTCACCCCGTGGGAGAAGCTGAGCGAATCTCTCCCCGAGGAGATGAAGGGAGACCTCGACCTGATTGGTGGGGGATACTCCCGCCCGGCCGGGCCTGCATCCACCAGCCCGGAGGGGATGCGCTGGGCACGGGTGGATTATACCATCGAACCACTCGAGAGGGTTGTAAAGAGACAGGTGACCGTTTTAGGTGACAACGTCGAGCTTGGCGGAGATCTGGAAACCCTGGCCATCCTGGAGCGCCTCATGTGTGAGAGAAGTCGCCTATCGTTCCTGGTGGTCCTGGCAAGCGTCGGTGGCGCGCTCTTCCCCAATTTCTTCGAGAAGGTGGACAGCCTTCACATCCACTACGTTCCCGAGATCGGCCCAGAGGATCTGGGGCTCGTGGATGAGGAGCTCGCCCAAAGGCTCACCCGGAACCGGCTCGAGCAGTACCTCTCCGAGATGCCGAAGAGTTGGGTATACGTCGAGCAGCTCAAGGCTTACTACGAATTAGAGCTCGGTGGTGTGTTCGAGGATCAACTTCTCATCCCGAAGACACCGATCCAGCTCTTCATGTATCGCTGGGACCGGCTCGACGCTGAAAGACGGCGCCTTCTGATAGCCCTGGCCTGTGAGATACGCCCCCAATTAACGGTGTAGGGGCTCTTTTATCGGGGTTTCTTTTCATATATCTTCGCGGGAAGGGTCTCCAGAATGGAGAGGTAGCCATCGTAGCGAGTCCGTGCGATCGTACCGTCACGGACCCCATCTTTGACCGCGCAGTCGGGCTCACTGACGTGCAGACAATCGCGGAACCGGCAATCGGCGGAATATTTTCGGAGTTCGGGAAAGAGGTCGCCCAGCTCGCCTTTGGACACGCCCCACAGACCGAACTCTCGAATCCCCGGCGTATCGGCCACGAAGCTTCCGGCCAGGGGCAGAAGCTCGGTCACCGAGGTGACGTGTTTCCCCTTGCCGGAGAAGTCGGATATTTTGTCTGTCTTTAGTTGAAAGCCGGGCTGGATGGCGTTGAGTAGGCTGGACTTCCCCACACCGGACTCCCCGGCGAGAAGCGTGATCACCTTTCCCAGCAGACCGGGAATATTCTCGACGCCCCTGCCGCTTACCACGCTCGTTACGAGGGTTCTGTACCCGGCGGTTGAGTAGGGGGCGAGCAGTTCGTCGGCACGGCCGCAGTCGTCCAGGAGATCGGCCTTCGTCCCGATCACCGCCGCGGGAATGCGGTCCCGCTCGGCGGAGCAAAGGAATCGGTCCAGAAGACCGGTGTGGAAGGCGGGTTCGGCGAAGGAAACGACGGCCAGGAGCCGGTCTGGATTCGCCACGATCACATCCTCCACCGGCGCCCGATCGGTTAGGTTCCGGCGGGACAGCACCCGTTTGCGCTGCTGTACGACTACGATTCGGAAAATATCCCCGGCGGGTTCTATCTCGACACGATCGCCGACGGCGAGGGCGGTGGTGCGGTTAATCCGCGCCTCGCGCCGGATGGATTTCGGCAATAAACACCGGACCGATCCCTCGATGGCGGGTCCGGTCTGTCCTCGACTCGCCAGTTCCCAGGGCAGGACCCAGGAGTTGTTGCCCACGATCTTTGTAACCAGGCCTTTGGGCAAAGTGACCGCCTCGTTTTAGCCGTTGTCAACCGAAGAACCGTCGTCGGCGAGGGCCGGCCGATCGGGAGCGGAGCTGCGCGTCTCGAATTTGGCTACTCCTTCGGTGTGTAGTAGGGTAACCGGTACTCTCTTTTTTTGTACCGGTTGCGTTCGTGGTGATCGCGGAAGACGTAGGTGATGAAAAGGGCGTTGGCCGCTATGAGGGCCCCGGCGAAGAAGAAGGGCGCCTGCGGCGCGACGCTCTCGTAGAGGTAGCTGGCGACGAGCGGTCCGACGACCAGGCCGAAGGACGTGATCGTGCCCACGCCGCCCAGCACCGTGGCCCTGCCGCGCAGGGGCATGTTCTCCACAGAGAGGCTCATCCAGCTAGGTAGGATCAGCGCCACGCCGGTACCCGACACGATCATCATGGTGTAGTAAAAACCAGCCCGGGTGGTGAAGGGAAGCATGACCGTGGCCGATGAAACCAAGAACATCCCCAGGATCATCAGATACTTTCGTCCGATCCGCTCGGCGTATCGTCCGGCGGGATAAACGCACAGGATGGTCGAGAGGGACAGGAAGAGGAAGCCGTAACCGATCTGGTATGTTTGGAGCCGGAGCACCTGGTCGGCGTAGATCACCAAGATGCTGGTGTTGATACCCACGATGAACATGTTGATGAAGCCCTGAAGGGAAAGGGCCATGAGCCTCTTGTTTTTGTACAGCGCCGACAGCGCCTGTCCCAGCTCACGCCACCAATCGTGAACCGCCTCGGATCTGCTGTGACTTATCCTGGGCTCTCTGCGCCGCCGACGCAGGGTCTCCCGCATGAAGAGAGAGGCCAGAAGCGCCGTCAGGCCGATGAGCATGGACGCCGACCAGAAGGTCCACTGGGCTCCTCCACCCCCGACCCCGCCGAACCAGTCCATCAGGTAGAGTCCGATCGCCGGCCCGACGCCGGAGCCCAGGGCGAAGCTCAGGTTCAACATGCCCAACGCCGCGTCGCGCCGCTTGCGACCCATCATGTCAGCGACCATGGCGTTGGCCGCCGGCCAGATGACCGAGTTCCCCGTGCCGTCCAGGGCGCGGATGGGGATGTAGAGCCAGACCAACCAGGGGACGGTGATCAGGGAGATCATAAAGGGGCTCAGGCAGGAGATCGCCAGTCCGATGACGATCATCAGCCGCCGCCCGTGGCGGTCGGCCAGGGAGCCGCCGAAGATCTTCAGGAAGGTGTTGGTGAAGGGGAAGGCGGCGATGGCCAACCCGACCAGCCTGACCGAAGCGCCCAGGATATTTATCGAGTAAAGCTGAAGCGCCGGGATGACGATCCCGTACCCCAGCTCGGCGGCGAAGATCGCCACCAGGAGCAGGGTGTAATTCCGGTTAACGTGGATATTCCGGAGCCCGAACAGCTTTGAGTGTTTTCCCAACGGCCGATCCGATTTAAGGATGTGGAAAATTCTACCTTTCCGAGTAGCCGGGGGTCAAACCGGGAGCGTCTCGCTTCGAATAGATTCTGCGGAAGTATAGTGCTGACCCATACTTGGGTGATTAGCGGTCTGCTGCCGTTTGTGATATATTCCTGTTCGGGAAAGGCAGCACAAACGGGCGTGGGAGAAGAACCTGCATGGCCAATGTCCTTCTAGTCTGTTTTGACAATCAGGCCTACGGGCCGAACATCCGCGTCCTGTCCTCCATCGCAAACCGCGGCGGCCACCGGGCGTGGATGCTCTTTTTTCACAAGCCCGCCTCCTCCTTCCAGAACCGTTTCCCCGAAACCCCCGGCGAGCTGGCCGGCTTCGAGCGTCTCCTCGATGAGCTGGACATCGGCGTCATCGGCCTGACGGTGATGACCCACGAGTATCACCGGGCCGTCGAGGTGGCGAAGCTTGGCATGGAACGTGGGCGTCACGTTCTTTGGGGGGGCATCCACCCCACCGTTCGCCCCCTGGAGTGCCTGGAGTACGGCGACGCGGTCTGCATCGCCGACGCCGAGGGGGTCTTCGTCCCGTACCTGGACGCCCTCGATTCGGGTGGCGACCGCCGGTTGCCGAGCTTCGTTCTCCGGGGTGAGGACCCCGAACGGATTCGCAAGAGCGGGAGGATCTACATCGAGAAAAAACTCGATTCCGTTCCGCTACCCGATTTTGAGATTGAGCATTGTTTCTACGGCGCCGGGCACGACGTCCTGGCGATGACCTGGGCCGATTACAAACGACTCAATACCTGGGAAGGTTCCTACTATCGCTTGCTTTCAAGCCGCGGCTGCCTGTACCACTGCACCTACTGCATGAACAACTTCTTTTGGCGCTGTTACGGCGAGGACTACCTGAGGCGCCGCAACCCGAAGAACTGCGTTGACGAACTCGTCTGGGCTCGGGAGAAGATGCCCTTTATCCGGGGCGTTAACATCCAGGATGACAGCTTCTTCATGGGCTCCGACCAGTGGCTGGAGGAGTTCACCAGCCTGTACAAAGAGAAGATTGATCTTCCCTTCGTCTGCCGTCTGATCCCCAAGTATACCAATCGTAACAGGCTCGCGCTTCTGGCGGACGCCGGCTTGATCCACGTGGAGGTCGGCCTGCAGACCGGCTCCCGTCGCATGGCGCACAGCGTGTACGAGCGCTTCCAGGAGAACGAGAACTTTCTCGTGGTGGACAAGCTCTTATCCGAGTACGGCGTTACGAAGACCTACGACACACTGGTTGACAACGCCTACGAGACGCCGGAGGACGTCCTGGCCACCATAGATGTCCTCCTGGCGCTCAAGCGTCCCTACTACATTGGGGCCTATTCCCTCACCCCCTTCCCCGGCACGGAGTACTACGATAAGGTCGTAGCCGACGGTCTGCTTAAGAGGATGGCTGACGCCTACAACTCGCCCCTCTACGCCACTGATCCGGACCAGTACTACACGCCGAAGACCCTGCGTTGGCTCATCGAGGCCAGCCCCTACACGCCGAACCCGATCCTGCGATACTGTCGCCGAAACTGGCGGAGCAACCTTGTCGGGTGGCTGTCCTCCCGCTTGATGCAGTGGCGGAACGTCGTCGTAAGCATCATCAACTGGGGGAGGAACAGCGCCCCCTGGCTCCTCCAGATCGGGTTGAGACTGGCCGGCTTCTGGGGTAGACTCAGGCTGAAACGGGCGCTGAAGTCGGGAATGCCCGAGCTGTCATTAAGACAGCCGGTTACGGGACGTGAAGAGGTGGAGTAGCTTGACTGAGGCGGCGAGAGCACTTGGCTGACGGGAGAATTATCAACGTGCGGCCCCTGGCGGGCTCCTCGCCTGATGAACAGCTGCTCTACTTCCCCGGCCTCATCACACCGGAGGAGTTGGCGGGGGCGTATGTCGTCTTGGGGGAGATCGCACCGCCGGTGTCCATCGAAGTGCTGGACCTGCGCAGCGAGACGACGAGCAGCATGATTCGTGAAAACTCCTCGCTTGAGCCATCCGAACATCTGTTCGCGGTACAAAAGAGCAACCCGGGGGTGCCCTTTATTTCACCCTTGACGCAAGGGATTAGAAGGCGGCCTTGAAGGCCTCGTAGGCTCGGGGACCGTAGAGGACGAAGGTCACCCGTTTGACGCTGTCGAGCGGCAGGGCATCCTCTATACCTGCACGCATGGCCCGGGCGCACTTCTCCATGGAGAGACCTCCGACCCCGGTGCCCAGGGCGGGAAGGGCGACGCTCCTTGCTTTTAGTCTATTGGCCTCCTTTAACGCGCTGACCGTCGCCCGGCGGACCTTGTCGGCGTTGGTTTCCAGGTCCTGCCCCATCACCGCCGTATGGATGACCCATTTGGCCGGAAGGTCTCCGGCGCCGGTCGCCACCGCCTGTCCCACCTCAATCGGTCCCAGGGCCATGGCCTCGCGTTCAATCACCGAACCGCCGGCTTTCTTCAATGCACCGGCCACACCGGAGCCCATCCAGAGGTGGTCGTTCGCCGCGTTGACGACCGCGTCGCAGAACTGCTTCGAGATGTCGCCCTTGGCCACGATCACTTCCAGATCGCCTATCCGATGCACTTGCTTGTCCAACGAGCCTCCAGAGGGAACGCTTGGATTATGCTCCACCAAACGCGGGTGGTCAAGAAGTTGTGGCTTCCCGATTTCCTCGGGTTGTATAATGGGGGTGATCGGTAAGTGCTCAACGATAAATCATCCCTGGGGATTGAGGCATGTTCTACGGTTTCGGCTTATTTTACTACGACTGGACGTTATTATTGCTGATTCCGGGGTTGCTCCTGGGCCTCGTCGCCCAGTCCCTGGTCAGGTCACGCTTCCGGCGATACTCGAAGATTCGCTCCTATCGTGGTCTCACCGGCGCGCAGGTGGCCGCCGGCATCCTGGCCGACGCCGGACTGCCCGACGTGGAGATCGAGGTCGTCGGCGGGCGGCTTTCCGACCACTACGATCCCCGTTCCGGAAAGCTGCGGCTTTCGAACGACACGGCCCATTCGGACTCCGTGGCCGCCCTGGGGGTGGCGGCCCACGAGGTGGGTCACGCCATCCAGCACAGCCGGGGCTACTTCCCGCTCCACCTGCGCAACGCAGTCGTCCCGGCGACGAAAATCGGTTCCTGGCTGTATTTGCCCATTTTCATCGCCGGGTTGATCTTCACCATTGAGCCGCTGGTCTGGATCGGTATCGGCTGCTTCACCCTGATCCTTCTCTTCCAGCTGATAACCCTTCCGGTGGAGTTCAACGCCAGCTCACGGGCCCTGGCCATCCTCCGCGACCACGGTTACCTGGAGCCCGGGGAGCTCATCGGGGCGCGGAAGGTACTCTCCGCAGCGGCCCTGACCTACGTCGCCGCCCTGATATCGAGCCTGTTGATCCTCCTGCGCCTTCTCCTCCTCGCCGGCACTTTTGGACGGCGGTAGCCATGAAACGGATTCGGTTATGGGTGGGTAGACCCGTACCCGATGAGGAGGGGGCATACGACCTGCGCCCCGTTGAAGCGGGTTATTCCTTGAAGCAACTGCGGAGACTGAACCGCTTCCCCCTGCTTCTGTCCCTGAAATTATCCGTTCTCTTCATCGGTGCGGCCGTCGTCTTGACCCATGTTCCGGGTGAGGTCGGCGCTGGTTTGGCCCTGTGGGTAATGATCTTCGGCGCGGTCGTATCAATGGCGGTTTTCGTCCACCAGCTCCGGTTGCGGGTCTCCATGCGCCGCGCACCGGAAAAATTCTACAAGCGCGCCCACCTCGCCTACGACGCGGACGAGGGCGAGGAGGTCTTCACCGACGAGGAGCTTGCCGAACGGACGGGTAAGGTGTAACCATGCACGTCGTCGTAAACGGATTGGACATCACCAATGTGCGGCACGATCCCCGCGTGTCCCCGCATTACAGGCACATGATGCGCTGGGTCATCCTCTTCGTCATCGGCTGCACGGCCCTCGGTCCGGGCATTGCCCTCGGTGTAATTGCACGTCTCGATTTTCTGCCCTGGCTGGTCAGCGGGTTCTTCCTGTTTACACTGATTTTCTTCATCCGCGCCACGGTCCGGGTTTCCTCGGCGGCGAGAAAGGTCATCCTCGAAAAGAACACCGCCTTTGGTGAGAAAATACCAGGTCTCGTCCGAAACGCCGCATCCGCCCCGGTTCGCCGCCCTGTCCGGGTCAGGACGCGCTGTCCCAATTGCGGAGCCAACGTTTCCAAACGACACATCACCCGCATCGAGAACCTGCTGGCCGTACACTGTCCCTACTGCGACACGCTTTACCCGCTCGAGGAGGCGGAACCGCTTTAGGAGGTGAATCCTGCGCGTAGTCCTGCAGAACGTGAGTGAGGCGAGGGTTGAGGTGGACGGTCGAGTCGGCGGAAAAATTGGTTTCGGCCACCTGCTTTTGGTGGCGATTGCTCGAAATGACACCGAGGCGGAGCTGGAGTGGATGGCGGAGAAGGTTCTCGACCTGCGCGTCTGCCGAGACGAGGAGGGGAAGCTGAACCGCTCGTTGCGCGACCTGGGGAGGGGCGAACTGCTGGTCGTCAGTCAGTTTACGCTATACGGCGATTGCCGCAAGGGGCGGCGGCCCAGCTACGTTAGAAGCGCACCGCCGGAGATTGCAGGGCCGATGTGCGAAAAATTTGCTCAGATGCTGCGGGAGCGCGGTTTCCATGTGGCCGAGGGGGTCTTCGGAGCTCACATGCGCGTCCACCTGGTCAACGACGGGCCGATCACGCTCATCCTGGAGCGGGAATATAATTCGTAGCGGCGTGGTTACTCATGCGGAAACATAAGAGAGCGGATTGACCGCCCTTTTATCAAAGACATGCTTTGAGACCCCAAGACAAGGGGTTTTGCCAGAGGCATAGCTCGCTTCGCTCGGTTTAACCCCTTGGGATGTAAGCAAGGGGATGAATCCCCTTGTCTAAACGTAGGGGCGACCCGTGGGATGAATCCCCTGCGGTCGCCCGCGGGCGGGGACTCAAGCCCCGCCCCTACGTCGCATAATGAACGTAGGGGCCGACCTTTAGGTCGGCCCGTTACAATTCGTCCATTTATCCCCTACTTTATGCGGAGGGAATTTTGGGCAAATGCCCCTTTTCGGCGGTCTGAAACTACCCGTTCTCTGCCAGGTAGTCGTTGAGCCAGGAGATGATCTGCTCGACCTGGTTCTCCCGGTAGCGCTTGGTCGCTAAAAGTTCGCCCACCGAGCCGGGGAAGACCTCGTTGCAGCGTAGACAGATGATGCCGCGCTGCTGGAACCAGTCAGCGGCCTTGGGGTGTGAGTCCAGAACAGTCTTGACCGGCGTGTCTTTGGTCACCAGCACGTTGGTTACCTCCCCTTCGACTTGGTGGCCGATGGGTGTTTCTCCAAAACAGCCTCCGCGGATGTATTTTTTAGAAAGTTACGCATCACGCATCCAGCATCGGCATCTTGATGCCGAATCTTTTTGCGTTGGCGACGGCCCGCTCATAACCGGCGTCGGCGTGGCGGACGATGCCCAGCCCCGGGTCCGTGGTCAGCACCCGGCTGAGCCTCTGGTCCATTCCGGTCGTACCGTCGGCGACGATGACCATGCCGGCGTGCTGGGAGTAGCCCATGCCCACGCCGCCGCCGTGGTGTACGCTGACCCAGCTCGCCCCGCCCACGGCGTTCAACATGGCATTGAGAAAGGCCCAGTCGCTGATAGCGTCGGAGCCGTCCTTCATTCCTTCGGTCTCGCGGTTCGGACTGGCCACGGAGCCGCAGTCCAGGTGGTCCCGGCCGATGACGACGGGGGCTTTGAGCTCGCCGGTGCGCACCATCCGGTTGATTTCCAGGCCGAATTTTTCCCGGTCACCGTAGCCCAGCCAGCAGATGCGGCAGGGCAGTCCCTGAAAGCGAACCTTCTCCCGTGCTTTTGTGATCCACCGCGCCAGCGCCTCGTCCTCGGGAAACAAGCGCAGAACGGTCTCATCTGTTTTATAGATGTCCTCGGGGTCGCCCGAGAGCGCCGCCCAGCGGAATGGCCCCTTTCCGTCGCAAAACAGCGGTCGGATGTAGAGGGGGACGAAGCCCTTGATGTTGAAGGCCTCTGGAGCGCCACGGTCCACGGTCTGTCCTCGGATGTTGTTGCCGTAATCGAAGGCCACCGCGCCCGCTTTTTGCATCTCGAGCATGGCGTTCATGTGAACGGTCATGGCCTCCAATGAACGCCGCTTGTACTCCTCGGGATCACTCCGTCTGAGGGAAAGCGCCTCCTCCAGGGGCATCCCATTCGGTATGTAGGAGAGCTCGTCGTGGGCCGATGTCTGATCGGTGACGACGTCCGGGATTACGCCGCGCCGCAACAGTTCGGGGTGCACGTCGGCGCAGTTGCCCACCAGGCCGATGGAGATCGGCTCGCCTTTCTCGGTATATTCCTCCACCATCCGCAGCGCTTCGCCGAGGTCGGTTTCCATCCGGTCGCAGTAGCCCGTGTCCAGGCGCTTTTTAATTCTGGCCGGGTCCGCCTCCACGTCGAGGCAGACCCCCTCGTTCATGGTGACTGCCAGGGGCTGGGCGCCGGACATGCCGCCCATGCCGCCGGTGAGGACCCACTTCCCCTTGAGCGATCCGCCGAAGTGCTGGCGGGCCAATTCCGCGAGGGTTTCGTAGGTTCCCTGTAGTATCCCCTGCGTGCCGATGTAGATCCAGGAGCCGGCGGTCATCTGACCGAACATGATGAGGCCCTTGGCCTCCAACTCGTAGAATGTTTTCCAGGTGGCCCACTTCGGCACCAGGTTGGAGTTGGCCAAAAGCACTCGCGGGGCTTCTTCGTGGGTCCTGAAAACGCCCACCGGCTTGCCCGACTGAACGAGGAGGGTCTCGTCGTTCCCCAGCTCGCGCAGGGTCCGTAGAATCGCCTCCAGGCACTCCCAGTTCCGCGCCGCCTTGCCCGAGCCGCCGTAGACGATTAAATTGTCCGGGTCCTCGGCCACGGCCGGGTCCAGATTGTTCTGGAGCATGCGGTAGGCAGCCTCCTGGTGCCAGCCCTTGCAGTTGAGCTTCGTGCCGATGGGGGAGTGTAGTTCGCGCGGCATGATCCGTCCTCGGGAAGATGGCCCAATAACCTTAACAAAGAGAAGATAGCACAGCGGTATGACAGGCACAAGGGCCGCCGTGAGTTGGCGCTTAAACTTGACAAAATCTAAGTTGTATGCTAAATTCTTTATGGGTTTCTAAAAAAAAGGAGAAGCTATGGGTAGATGTACCCTGGTTATTATATTCGCGTTCGCCTCATTTGCCTCGGCGGACATCCTTTTTTACGAGGATTTCTCTGACGGTGAGCTTACAGGTTGGACGTTGGAACCGGGTGAGTTCGGTCAGCGCTGGATCATCAGTAGCCAGCACTACTTCGACGCGCCCTACGGGGTGATCTGTGAAAAGGGGAGGAACCAGGATGAGCGGTTGATCTCCCCCCCGATTCTCCTCACCAGCGATGTGGTCGTCAACTTCCACTGGGCCACCAGCTACACCTGGTTCGTCTCCCCCCACAACAACGGCGACTATTTACTGGAGATTCGCGAGGCCGGCGGTCCGGGCAATTGGCTCGAGATCTGGAACGAGGAGACCGAGGGGCCTTTTGAGAACTGGACCTGGTATGAGACGGAGATTGGAATTGGCGGATTTTGGGACGGTCATGACGTGCAGTTCGCCTGGCGCATAGTGGCGGATAAGGCCGCTGATGCCTGGCTCGACACGATCACCGTTTACGACGGCGGCTCGTCGGACATCCAAGAGACGAGTTTCGGAGTGATAAAGGCCATCTTCCGCTGATTGGGGAACCTGATTAAACGGGCGACGATTAGTCGTCCGTTTTTTATTTCCACTACTTCGATCATGCGGCCCACACTGGTCACGCGTTTGAGGCTCGGGTCGTGTTAAAATGTAATGTTCACTTGAGGTGTGGAATATGAAATTGCTGACAGCCGTCCGCGAGATCAAGGGAATCTGGTGGCTGGTCATCGCCGTGGAGGTTGGCCTGGCTCTCGTCGTGCTGGTCGAGATGGGCGCCTACTTCTTTGCCAGCCACCCGTGGGTTCTGCTGTTGATCCCTGCCATTTGGTTGGGTGTCTCGCCCGTCAGTAATCGCCTCGGTCGCTTCCGACTATCCCGGGAAGAATCGCCGCGTCTTAAGTAAACATTCGAGGGTGGTAATGACCAGCGCCGAAACCGGAATCGTCAACACGGACAAGGAACGTGTAACCAGGTATCTCAAATGGGGCCTAATCGCCTTCGAGATCGCCCTGTGTCTGTTCATCATCCGGGATGTTGGGGGCTACACCCCTGATGACACCTACATCTATTTGAACGGGGCTCGTCAGCTGGCCGACGGTCAACTGCCGAATATGACGCCGGGGGAGCCCCCCACCAACGCCTGGTCCAGTTTTTTATGGTTGGCGCTGATCACACCGGCCTATTTGATCGGTCTCAACGCGCTGATCTGGATTAAGGTTGTCGGCTTCGCTCTGCTGCTGGCCGTGGTCTGGCAGGTTTCACGGATAATCAGGCTCTTTTATCCCAAACTCGACAGGACGACCGTCTGGGTAATCGCCGGACTGGCGCTCGTCTACATGCCTCTTGTCTTTTGGGCCACGAGCGGCATGGAGACGATTCTCAATATTTTCAGTCTGGTGTTGGTTTTCCATCTGCTGATCCGGGATCATTCGCGGCGGCGGTTGTCCTTCGGTCTGGGGTTCGCCTTATCCCTGCACCTGATCAGCCGACCCGACGCATTCATCAACGTGGCGCTCGTGTTGTTGCTCCTGCTGGTTCTCGTTTTCAATCCCAAGCGGCCGTATAAATGGGCGGGGCTCATCCGTCCCGTGGTCGGCCTTCTCCCGGGTGTCTCGTTGTTCCTCCTGCCCGGCCTTTTCTATCCCACTGTTCTCCCAACCAGCGCGCTTGCCAAAACAATCGCCATGAGCACCGTATTCAGCAACCAATTTTGGTGGAATCTTCGTGAGCTGGTTCTGAATTTTGCTCTCACACCGGGAAATATTTTCATCTTAGCCGGGATGCTCATATTTGTATTCTGGCGTCGCAAGCGGGGTGATCTGATCAGCGGCTGGGAGATGCGGGTCTTCGTAATCCTGTTGGTCGCAATGCATCTGGGTAAGAGGCTGTTGATATGCGATTGGATGTCGGTTCAGCGACTGTGGATGGAATCGGCGTGTGTGGCGCTCATCTTATCCTTTCTGACGCTTATCCGCTTGATCGAAAAGAAGAGGTATCTGTTGATCTCCGCCATCGTCCTGTGCGGTAGTCTGGCGGCGGGGTTACTTGGCTGGCGGGTCTTTATCTTCTGCCATTACCACCATACCGGGGACCCCGCCGAGGTGATGTGGCGGTTTATCAACAGACTGAAGAGGGACGATTCGTGGATGGTCGCCACCGATATGGGGGTCTTGCCATATTTCGGCGAGATCAGCACGATCGACGCCGAAGCCGTTCCCATATGCAACTATCACCTCATGAAGGTCCCCAACGACATGGCCTACGTGTGGAGTCATCAGCTTGATTTCATCGTCATCACCTCCCCCTACCTGACGGCGCCGCAGGCGGGCGCCACTCAGTACCGCCTCTTGAACGACATACTAAGCCAAAGCCGTTTCTGGGACAATTATCACCACGTGTTAAGCGCGGAGTGGCGCTCACAGTTTGATTTCGGTACCATACGGCAGCATCAGGGCAGATACTACCACCTTTTCGTTTCGAAGCGGATAGATTGCGACCTGCCCAGCCCCCCGATCCTGTTGATGAGGGGATTGTACCCACGACCGGTGGCCGCGGACGTCGTCCTCGGGCTGGAGCTTCCCCCCGAGTATGCCGAGGATGGTATTATTCCCGCGGTCCCAAGTGAGCCGCTGCCGGGTTATCTGTTCCCGTCGTTCTTAGAAAGCGCTCAACCTGCAGCATCCCTCAAAGAATGAGCACAACTCATACGAAATTGCATCCCTCTGTTGGAAACCGTCGCCTTATATGGTGGCTGGTCATCGCCGTGGAGATCGGCCTGGCCCTTGTCGTGCTGGTCGAGATGGGCGCCTACTCCTTCGATGACGCCTACATCTACCTCTACGGCGCGCGCCAGCTTTCCCGGGGCGAGCTGCCGAACATGAGCGCCGGCGACGGCAACCTTCCCACCAACTCCTTCGCCAGCCACCTCTGGGTCCTGCTGTTGACCCCCGCCTTCTGGTTGGGAGTCTCTCCCATCCTCTGGGCAAAGGTCCTGGGTTTTATTCTCCTCATCGCTGCTGTTTTCCAGGTCGCGGCGATTCTGCGCCGGTTGCGCCCCACTCTCGGCCACGGCTCCTCCTTCGCCCTCGCCGGAATATTCTTCGTCTTCATCTCCTCCGTCTACGGATCGGTGAACGGGCTGGAAACCGCCCTGAACCTCTTCTCGTTGCTTTTCTTACTCCGGATCGCCCTGCGCGATCTTTTAGATGACAGGCTCACCGTCGGGCTGGGCCTGGCCGCCGGGCTCCATCTGGTCACCCGCCCGGACGCCTTCATTGATCTCATCGTGCTGGGGATCGTGCTCCTCTGGTCCTGGGCGTCCAAAAAGTCCAGGATCGGTTGGCGGGACGTTCTGCGGGTCAAGCTGGGCGTGCTGCCCGGCTTGATCTTCTTCATAGTCGTGGCTCTTATCTACAGGCAGATCCTGCCCACCAGCGCCGGCTTGAAAGTCCCCGGTCCGGCGGTGCTGTTCAGTCTCTGGGGCATAAAGGAGGGATTTTTAAAAATCCTGGGCGAGTTCCTCCGCACGCCGGGACTCGTTTTGGTTTATGCAGGTTTTGCCTATTTCGTCGTGCGACGGTCTGGGAGAAGGGATGTCGGAGGCGGTGAAAGTAAACCTCCCAAACTGAGCCGGCCTGTCCGGGTCCTTCTCATCGGGCTGGCCCTGGATCACCTGGCCGTGCTCTTCTTCGCCGGCGACCCCATCGGGGTGGGCCGGCTGTGGCTTCCTTCAGCGGCGACGGCCCTCGTCTGCACCCTCGGTGTGCTCCCGGAGTTCTTCCCCCGGCGCCGCGGTCTCGCAGTCGCCGCCCTCCTCCTCGGATTAACCCTTTGGGCCGGACTTCTGGGCTGGCGGCCCTACGTCATCTATCATTACAATCACCCTGACTCCCCGGCGGAACGCCTCGGCAGGCTGATCGCCGAGACGAAGAGAAAGGATTCTTGGTTGGTGACCATGGACATGGGGGTGGTGCCCTACTACTCCGACCTGCCCACAATTGATTCCCACGACCGCCCCAAGTGCAACCGCTACCGCGCTCAACACCCCCACGACCTGGATTACATCTGGGACAAGCCGGTGGATTTTGTAGTCCTGATAACGCCAACACCGGAACCGGAAATGGGCTTCGTTTACCACGGCATCAACCAGATGATCTATGAAGATGAGAGATTCGATCGTTTTCGGAAGGTGGTGACCGCCGAGTGGCGGCCGCCCGTCAGGCTCGGATCGGTCTTGACCAACGTCGGACGTTATTTCCACCTCTACATTTCCGAACGGATCGAATACGAGGCCGAGGAGCCGATTCCGCTTATGCTGCGCGGTACTTCCGGCCTGGGTCTATAATCCTCTAATCCTATCACCGAAGGAGGGAGATATAAGATTAAGCCTTAATCGGCGTGGCAGAAAGGCTACTTTTGAACTTGTTGGTACGCTCTTTTCTCTCCCCATTACAAGGGATTTTTAAACCTCTTGCTCTTTTGTGAGGAAAAGGATGCGCCGCTATCTCATCCTCGTTGTTGTGGTCCTGATTCAGCTCTGCATAGGCGGGATTTACGCATGGAGCAATCTGGCCCGCTCACTCACCGACGATTACGGTCTGACGGAATGGCAGGCCCAGCTCATCTTCGGATTCAACATCGCGGCCTTTGCACTGACGATGCTCTTCGCCGGACCATTGCTGGACCGTCGTGGCCCGAAGCTGCCTGTATTGATAGGGGGGTGCCTTTTCGCGGTTGGTCTACTGTTGGCGTCTTTCTCCGAGGGTGACTTCCCTCTGCTGTTAATGGGATACGGTGTGATCGCCGGAGCGGGGATCGGCTTCATTTATCTCTGTCCCATCTCCGCAGCGATCCGCTGGTTCCCGCGCAGGAAGGGGCTGGTGACCGGTGTGGCGGTGGCCGGTTTCGGTGGCGGAGCCGTCGTTCTCTCCGGCGCCATCGAGGGGTTGCTGGGCGCAGGATTGTCCCCCTTTGACATCTTTCTCTGGATCGGAATCGTCTATGGAGCCGTGATCCTTGTCGGCGGAATGGTACTGGCCAACCCACCTGACAATCCACCGCCGACTCCCCATGTGCTGCCTCGTATCCGTCGAGATCCCCGCTTCTGGCGTATATTCGGCGCTATGTTCGCCGGGACCTTCGCCGGGTTGTTGATTATCGGTAACCTGAAACGGCTGGGATTGGTGGGGGGGGCGGTGGAGTGGATCGCCGCCTCGTCGGTGGGCGCCTTGGCACTGGGTAACGCCTCGGGTCGTATCGTGTGGGGTTTTATCGCTGACCGCTTCGGTCGCGTGATTGCCAGCGTGCTCTCCCTGGCGCTGTTGGCCGCCTCCATTCTTCTGTTGTTGCCGGCCGCGGGGGAGGGTTGGCTATTCCTGATCGCGGCGGCGCTTGTGGGTTTCAATTTCGGTGCGGCTATGGTTCTTTACGCCACACAGACCTCCGATGTCTACCGGCCGGAGAATTTTGGCCGAATCTACGCCTTTATTACGTTGGCTTACGGGGTGTCGGGAACGACCGGGCCCTTCGTAGGAGGATTGATCTACGATCTGACGGGGAGTTATTGGCCGGCTGTGCTAATCGCCGCGGCCATTGCATTGACGGGAGTTGCTTTCTACGCTTTAATGGGAGGCCGGGTCCGCAGATACGGGTCTCTACTCAAACCGGTGATTGATTCGCGAGGGTTGGATTGATGACCTCCGAATGGTGGGAGAGTTTCTTCGACGAGGTCTGGCTTGCGGGCGGGTTCGGCCCCGCCGGCGAGGAGGCCCTGGTCGAGGAGATAGACTACCTCTGGCGGCAGCTCAAACTGCGACCCGGCGCCAGGCTGGCCGATATCTGCTGCGGCATCGGTCTCCGTGCGATCCCCCTGGCCCGACGCGGGGTGGAGATCAACGGGGTTGATTTTTCTACCGATTACGTCGAACGGGCGACCAAGCGTGCCGAGGGGCTGCCGCTGACCTTCGTCTGCGCCGATATGCGTGAGACCGGTCTATCTGATGGAATCTATGACGGGGTCATCAACCTCTGGACCAGCTTCGGCTACTTCGCCGACGAGGGGGAAAATGAGCGGGCGATGACCGAGTGGTCAAGGCTCCTGCGACCCGGGGGGCGCCTGGTTATGTCCCTGGTTAACCGTGACGGGTTGATGAATCTTTTTCAGAGGGGCAGGGGGAGCACCGCCGGAGATTGGCTTCTTTTGCAAAACTCCGAACCTGCTTACCTCACCGGACGTATGGTCAGCCGGTGGCTGTGGGTGTCTCCCCGGGGGGAGCGTCACGAGCGCAAGATAGTCCATCGGATCTACGCCCCCCACGAGCTGGTGAACATGGGGAAGCGCCACGGTTTGGAGATTGTGGATGCCCACGGCGACTACTCCGGTTCTCCGGTGAGTCGGGATTATATCCACATGTACCTGACGTTTGTGAAAAGTTAATAAATCAAGGTCTTCGACTGATTTACCACTAAAAAGGTGGCCCCCTCGGGCCACCTTTCGTATAGGTCCGTTCGATGCTAACGGGCGATGATGAAACGCTGGGTGAGTGTGTCTTCCCCGGCTTCCATCCGTACGATGTAGACGCCCGTGCTTGCGCCATCGGCGTCCCAACTCAGCGTGTGTCGTCCGGCGGTCAGTTCACCGGTGTGAACTGTGGCCACGCGGCGTCCGGCCAGGTCGAAGATTCCCATGGTCACTACCTGCGCCTCGGGCAGGGTGATGGCGAAATTAACCTTGCCGGAAGCCGGGTTGGGGTAGGGCTCGTCCAGCCCCAGCGCCAATTCGCCGGTTGGATGGTAGGAGACCTCGACGGGACCGTAGGAGACGGTCGTTCCGTCGGCCTTGATACCTTCGATGTAGTAGTGGTAATCGCCCTCCTCGGGTCGGTCGAGCCAGGCGCCGATGGTGCCGCCCCTGAGCGATTCGCCGTTCAGCCGAATACGGCTGTAGGCGTTGCCATCAGCGGCGCGGTAGATGTTGAAGCCAGCAAAGCCGGAATCAGCGGTCCAGGTCAGCATCACGCCGTCGTTGGTGATTCTGGTTTCGATGGCGACCCAGGAGGCGTCCGGTGCTTCGGGTACGCTGACCTGGATATCGTCCACATACCATCCCTCGAAGGTGGTGTCGGCGTCCGACTCGAAGCGGAAGCGGATCTGTATCACGCTGTCGGCGTAGGCGGCGAGACTGCGCTCCCACAGTTTCCACGAGTACTGCACGCCGCGGTGCATTTTAATTTGGGTCCAGCCGGAGCCGTCGTTCACCTCGACGTACCCGAAATCGTACCCACCCTGGAATTCATACCAGGTCCAGTAACGCAGTACCGCCGCGTCGGGGTCTACATACACCGGAGGCGAGTAGAGGGAGGCGTTGACGTCGTTGTCGTAGTCGGAACTGCCGGGGCCGCCGCACTTCCAGGAGTGTGTTGGAGAATGCGAGCGGTAATCCTCGATGTGCCACTGGTCGTTATCTCCGGAGTGAGTCCAGTACCACTCCCCGTCCTCGACGTCGTCGTCAATCTGATCGGCCGGTGAGTAGAGGGTGAAGAAAAGGTCCTGTGAATCGAAGCCCTCGGACTGCACCGTCAGGGTGAAATCGAATGTGTTCGGCATATCGGCTCCCGCGTCCACATCGAAGCCAAAGGTGGCGGAGCCGGTGTCGCCGACGGGGATGGTGCCGAAGTCACCGGTGTCGTCGGTGATCGTGATGTCGGGGTCGGAGCAGGAAAGGGTACCTGTGGTGCTGGGTCCGCTGCCCTCGCCGATGTTCTCGATGACCACCTCGATCTCGATGGACTCGCCTGACTCGATCAGGCCGTCTGAGTCGGTGTCCGAGGTAACCGTCACGCTGTCAAGATCAAATTCGGGGTCCTCTGGCGGCGGGCTGCCGAGGGATTCCACCGCGGCCAGGGCATCCAGACGGCCGGAGCCGTAATCGTTGTCCTTGCCGGGATCACCCAGGTCCAGTGCGGTGTCCTCCAGGACCTGCTTCAGCTCTTCGGGGGTTAGGGAGGAATCGGCATCCAGCAGGAGGGCGCACGCGCCGGCGACGTGGGGCGTCGCCATAGAAGTGCCGTTCCAGCCGCCCTGGTAGGCGGAGTCCGAGGAGGTGAAGCAGCTCTTGATATTTACACCCGGAGCGGACACATCCGGCTTAATGCAGTCGTCACCGCCCCATTCGTCGGTGGGACCGCGGCTGGAGAAGGAGGCAATGTTATCGCCGGAATCGGTGGCGCCGACGCAGATGACCTCGGGCACGTTGCCCGGTGTGCGCAAGGTGGAGGGGCTAGGTCCCTCGTTACCTGCGGCGATTACCAGCGCGACACCGGCTGCGATGGCGTTCTGGGCGTTGGCGCGCCAGGTGGCCTTATCCGGATTCCAGCCGTCGAGCCAGCCCAGTGAGTTGGAAACCACGTCCACGCCCCAATCCACGGCGCCCTGCCAGGAGTTCCAAACGGAGAGCTCGCCGGTTGGATTGCCGTACATGTAGAGTCGGTGGGCGCCGTAGACGAACTCGGGGGCCACGCCAGCCTGGGTGCCGGCCGTTCCGTCGGAACCTACGCTGCCGGCGCAGTGGGTGCCGTGGTTCTCACCGGGACCAAAGTACGGATCGGGGTCGTCGTCGTCGTAGTCGTAGCTGATGCTCGAGTCGTAGTGGCTGTAGAGGTCGTTGTGGGTGTAGCGTTGCCCCGTGTCTCCGATGACGACGGACGCTCCGGTACCGGTGTATCCCAGGTCCCACACGTCGGGGGCGTTCACCTTCTCCACACCCCAGGCGATCTCGCGACCGTTCGAGTACATGGTGATCGGCTCGACGTCTTCCCCGGCCGGGAAACCGAGGCCGATCCACTGACCGTCGCCGTCGGCGCCGCGGGTGATGCGGACCACCTCGGGTCTCTCGGCCACCTCACGGATGGCGTCCACGGTGAGTTCGGCAAAGACGAAGTTGGAGATCCAGAAGGGCTGGTACGCGCCTACAAGATGGTCGGAATGGTTGGTGGCGAGCCAGTTTACGAGACCCTCCTGCTCCGTGGCGGCTACGGTCTTGAGCCAGCTCACCACGGCCACCCGCGCCTCTTCTTTGGTGCGACCGACCCAGAGCTGGGCGGTTGTGACCCGGTCGAGCTGTGTCCGAAGGGTGATGTAACAGGGTAGCAGCTCATCTTCAGAGCTTTTGGCCATGTAGCCCTGGAGGTATTCGGTGAGCTTGGCCTCCGGTTCCACGGCGAAGGCTACGATGGCTAATCCAACAGTCAACAAAGCTAATAACTTGCGCATAGGACCTCCATTGAGAGTGATAGCTTTCTGTAACGGGTGGTATTTTGATCGTGATTCGCAGATCTCAATTTTCAACCTAGCGGAAAAAATCCAATTTGTCAAATAAAAGTAGCAGAATACTGGCGTTTGACCAAAGTCCGGCCCTTGTCCTCGTTGATGTTCTCCGCCGATGCCTGTAGAAAAGGGGGAGCGATCCCCCTTTTCCGCACATTATGGCTTATCCGACCGCTATTCGCCGCCGGCGGTGGCTATTCGTTCCATCTTGCTCACCAGAGCAGCCATGTCCGGATCGTTTTCCACGAGGTCGCGGATCTTGTTGTAGCTGTGGATGACGGTGGAGTGGTCGCGGCCGCCGAACTGGAGGCCGATCTCGTGGAGCTTCGCGTCGGTCAGGTTCCGTGAGAGGTACATGGCCACCTGCCGCGGGAAGACGATGGAGGCGTTACGCGACTTGGATAAGAGCTCGCTCAGGGCGACTTCGAAGTGGTCGCAAACCACCCGCTGGATTACGCCGATCGAAACCCTCGGGGTCTCGCGCCCGAGAATATTGCTCAGCACCTCTCGCGCCATCTTGGCGGAGATCGGCTGCTCGCTGATGGCGCTGAAGGCGGAGAGGCGCAGAATCGCGCCCTCGATGGTGCGGATGTTGCTGCGCACCCGCTGGGCGATGAGATCAATCACCTCATCGGGAAGCCGAACTCCCTCGTTCTCGGCCTTGGCCTGAATGATGGCGATGCGGGTTTCGATATCCGGTGGCTGTATGTCTATCAACAGACCCCACTCGAACCGGCTTACCAGGCGCTCATCCAGTTTGATCTCCGAGGGGGGGCGGTCCGAGGTGAAGACGATCTGCTTCGAGTTGTTGTAGAGGGTGTTGAAGGTGTGGAAGAGCTCCTCCAGGGTGGCCTCCTTGCCTGCCATGAACTGGAGGTCATCAATGAGGAGGATGTCCAGGTTGCGGTATTTGGCCCGAAGCTCCGAGGAGTGATCGTAGCGGATGGCCTCGATGAACTCGTTGGTGAACTCCTCGCTGGTGACGTAGGCGGTCTTGAGCTCCTTATGGGAGTGAAAGGATTCGTGGCCTATGGCGTGGAGGAGGTGGGTTTTTCCAAGCCCTACGCCGGCGTAGATGAAGAGGGGATTGTAGATCTGGCCGGGCCGTTCGACGACGGCCTGAGCGGCGGCGTGGGCGGTGGAGTTGCCGCGACCGACGACGAAGCTCTCGAAGGTGTACTTCGGATTGTAGGGGTTGCGGCGTGAGGACGGGGTCTTCCCGCCTCCGTTGTTCCGGGCGACGAAGGTGACCTCCAGGGGGCGGCCGCTAACATTTCTCAACTCGCCCGTTAACAGCTCGAGGTAGGTCGAGCTCAGCCACTCGACGTAGCGCTCGTTGGGCACCTCGAGGGTGACCAGATCATCCTTGAGGGATTGAGGTTTAATGAGGGAGATGTAGGATTTATAGTGGTACGAATCGATCTGGGGTTTCAGGTTTCCGGCGACCTGGGCCCAGAGCTCTGTGATACGGTCCATGATTTAAAATCCGCCGAAGGTTGAGGGTTGTTTATCGTCGTTTGTGAGCAAGATTTTCAAAGAGTTATCCTCTGAGGGGCTAAGGTTTGGATGAGTCGAGGTGTGCATGTGCGGCCTTCGGTACGGGGTTGTTAACAAAGTCATCCGGTTGGTTTTTTAGAAACTCATGGTCTTCAGACCAGTCTGGAATGGGTGGAAGGGGAGTTGTCCACGTAAATGCCAGGGTTTTCCACAAGTTGTTAACATCAAGTATTACATTAACTTATGTTAGCACAGACCCAAAAGGGGCTCAAGGGGTCGGGTGAAATTATTTTTCGATATCGGGGCTAAGGCCTTGGATTACAAGGTAGAAAAAATTTACCGTGAAAACAATCACTGACTCTGGGTCCGGATGTTTGCCCACGGCTCGGCTCAGTGGCGTGCTGACCGGTTTGCCTTTACTCGTCCTCGAGAACCGGCGTATAATCCGCCCATGTGGGAAATCTGGCGCCTTCTTTATAATCTCTTCATCGTACCGGTCGTTAACCTCTCCGCCACGATTCTGGCGCTTTTTCTCTCCAGGGTGCGTTCCGGTCTCGCTGCCCGTAGAGGCTGGCGTTCCCGACTCGTTGAGGTTCTGAGGGCTCTCGGCGGTCGGAGGCTGCTTATTTGGTTCCACTGTGCTTCACTGGGGGAGTACGAGCAGACCCGGCCCATTCTGGACGAGCTGCGCCGGCGTCACGGCGATCGTCTGAGCATCATCCTGAGCTTCTTTTCCCAAACCGGGCTGAAGCACGGACGTTACCGGGGTTTAGCCGATTACGCCTTCCTTTTGCCCCTGGACTCTCCGGCGACCTCGAAGCGGCTTCTCGACCTTATCAAGCCAAATCTTCTCTGCTTCGTCAAGTTCGACCTTTGGCCGGAGCTGGCCTGGAGCGCCCGGGAAGCGGGAGTCCCCGTGGCCCTGGTTTCGGCGAGCGCTCACCCGCGCTCCAGCATTACCCACCCGTTACTGCGCGGATTCTTTCGGGCTGTTTTCCGGTCGTGCAGCTTCATCGGCGCCGTGGACGCCGAAGACGCACGCCGACTCGAGATTGTGTCGGCTAAACGGGTGGAGATCACGGGTGATTCCAAGTACGACGCCGTGATCTCGCGCCGCGACTCGGCGGGTGAAGCGCCGGTCCACCTCAAGCAAACCGGGCCGGTTCTGGTATGCGGCAGTACGCACCCACCCGACGAGGAGGAGCTTCTTCCCATCCTCGCCGGGCTTCTGACTGAGCTGGAGGGGCTGTCCGTCATCCTGGCGCCCCACCACGTTGACGAGGGGCACCTGGAGGGGATAGAATCCGGTTTGGATACCCTGGGCATTAAGGTCGAGAGGCTGTCGGCTCTTCGGGAAATGGGTAGAGGACCGAAGGGCAGGCTGGTGCTCGTGGATACCGTTGGCTGCCTCTTCGAGCTGTACTCGCTGGCCTCGGTGGCCTACGTCGGCGGAGGGTTCTGGGATCGCGGGTTACACAACGTTTTGGAGCCGGCGGTCTTTGGTGCCGCGCTGGTCTACGGTCCGCGGATTCACAATTCCATCGAGGCCCGGCGCCTCGACGAGATGGAAATAGCCGAACGGGTCGAGGATTTTTCCGAACTGAAAACCGCGCTTCATAGATTTCTAACAAATCCCGCCGAGGCCCGGAATAGGGGGGTCGCCGCCAGGCGCTTCTGCGAACAGAGGGCCGGAGCCGCCGCCAGGATCGTGGATCGGTTGGAATCATTATGTGGCTTGTCTGTGAATGACTCACCAGGGGGCCTGAGAGGATGACTGAGAAGTTTAAACATAGTATGTTGTGGGTTACCATTATCGCCTCCATCCTGCCGCTCCTCGCAGCCTGTGGGGGCTCCTCGACGGTGGAGGGCAAGTACAAACTCGGCGTGATCTACGGTCTGGGCGGCAGCGACGACAAGTCCTTCAACGAGGCGATAAAACTGGCCGTGTCCCGGGTCATGCGCGACTTCCGGGTTCACCTTACCGAGAGGGAGCCGCGGGATCAGGAAGAGCTTCAAACCTTTTTGGAAGAGCTCAGCCGGGAGGAGCTGGACTGTATCGTGGTGGCCTGTGACCCCACCTATCTCGAACCGGTGGCGCTTTCCCACCCGGAGCAGAGTTTCATTCTCGTGGACGGAGAGGTTGAGCTGGAGAATGTGCTCGCCCTCTCCCTCGACAGCCGCCGGGGAGCCGTATCCATGGGCGTGATCGCGGCCATGACCACGAGGACGGGCCGGATCGGCTTCATCGGCGCCTTCGAGAATCGTTCCAGCCGCCGGGTTCTGGCCGGCTACCAGGAGGGGGCGATGATCGCCGAACGGCTGCTCCACGATGAGGACCTGGAGGTTCCCGGAATAGAGGTTTTGGCCGACTTCATCGGTTCCGGTCCGGAGGCGCTCAACAACCAGCAGCGCGCCGAATTTCTCACCCGGAAACAGTACGGGCGCAACATTGACATCATCTTCGCCTTCTGCGGTAAGAGCGCCGAGGCGGTCTTCGCCATGGCCAAGAACTACAACCGACTGGCCATCGGCAGCGACCTCAACCAGAACTGGATCGAGAGGGGGCACATACTGACCAGCATGATGCGCAACATCACCGATACCCTCTACGATGTTATCGCGGAGGCCGTCCATCGGGGTTTCGAGGCCGGTTTGATCGAGGTGCCGCTGGGAAACGGTGGCCTGGGATTCTACGTGGACAAGTACAACGAGGCGATCATGCCCGCCGGGGCCGAGGAGATGGTCCGACGCGTTTTCGCCGAGCTGGACGCCCGGGAGGCGGAGCTGTTGGGTGAGGAGGAAGCGGTGGATGAGCCGGTGCTCTGAATCGTTGGGCGTAATTTCAGGGCGGGGATTGGATCCCCGCTTTTTTACGTATCGCCATTAGTTAACGGACCAATAGGCAGGATTATGATCCCTTTTTGTAACTGTTGAGGTGAAAGGTCGTTCAGCGGTTGGCTAATTCTCGAAGATTTTCCTCGTAGGGCGGTCGGATTATACCGTGCTCGGTGATGATGGCGGTGATGTACGCCTGCGGCGTTACGTCGAAGGCGGGGTTGAAGACTCCCGCTCCCGCGGGGACCGTTTGTACGCCGCGAAAGCGGCGCACCTCGTCGGGATCACGCTCCTCGATGGGGATTTCGTCGCCGTCCATCAAGCCGAAATCGAAAGTTGACAACGGGGCGGCGATGTAGAAGGGCAACCCGTGCTCCTTGGCCAGAATGGCCAGGCCGTAGGTGCCGATTTTGTTCGCCGCGTCACCGTTGGCGGCGATCCGGTCCGCGCCGGTTATCACGCAGTTCACTAAACCTCGGCGCATCACCGTGGCGGCTGCATCGTCGCAGATGACGGTCACCGGTATCCCCGAGCGGTGGAGCTCCCAGGCGGTCAGCCGCGCCCCCTGTAAAAGCGGCCTCGTCTCGTCGGCGTAGACGCTGATATTCTTTCCCGCCTCCACCGCGGCGTAGATCACCCCCAGGGCGGTGCCGTAGTCCACCGTGGCCAGACCGCCGGCGTTGCAGTGGGTGAGCACGGTCGCGCCGTCCTCCAGAAGCTCCTGACCGTTACGTCCGATGGACCGGCAGACCTCTCTGTCCTCGTCCAGTATCCGCAAGGCCTCGCTAAGAAGAGCCCCCTTCACCGTGTCCGGCTTCTCCCCGGTTAACCTTTCAGCCACGTCCATCATCCGCTCCAGGGCCCAGAAGAGGTTTACCGCCGTGGGCCTGCTGGAGGCCAGATAGTCCCTGGCTTGACGAAGTTCGTTTAAGAGGCTATCGTATGTACGGGATGAGCTGTATCGAATGGCCACGTAAAGGCCCAGCGCCGCCGCCACACCGATTGCCGGCGCCCCGCGGACCTCGAGACGCCTGATCGCCCGGTGGACATCCTCGGCGGTTTCCAGGGTGACGTAGCGTTCCTCGTCCGGCAGGAGGGTCTGATCGAGGATAATGAGCTTGTCGTCCTCCCAGGTGATGGTCTTTACCGGCATGGCTGTTCCTCCGGGTAATTATTTACGAGTAACGGGAAGTACCATTCCATTTTCGTCGGGGTGTTGTCAAGCCCCTTCTACGGAGCGATGGACGAACGGAAAAGGCGAGGCTGGCGGAGCTGGAACTCCTATCTTCTGGTTTCACTCCTGGTAAATCTGCTGATCCTGATCTGGGTGACCCGGATGGAGGTCGGTAAAACCTCGTCTTATGAGCGTGAGCCTACGACTCTGTTGCTAATCCAGACCGTGCGTGACACGGAGCCGCAGCGGTTGGTGACCGTCCGGCAACTTATGGGCGAGATAGCGGAACCGATCGTCGTCAACCACGAGGAATTGGATACCGATGATGAGGAGGAGGAGCGACAGGAGATAGATAGAGACCCGTCCCTGGCGGTTGTGGAGACCTTCGATTTCCTCTACGACTACGATTTTCCCTCGATCATCATTCAGCCCGTTTTGATCGAAGGACGCCACGATCCGGTAATGCCCGATTCCCTGTCCGATTCCCGTTGGGAGGGCCAGGTTGTGCTGGGGCTCCTGATTGACGCCCGGGGACGGCTCGTCGAGATCTGGGTGGAGGAGTCCTCGGGTCGTGAGGACGCCGACAGGGACGCCCTCGTATGTTACTCAGACACACATTGGCAGCCGGCGACCATCGACGGCCGACCCATAATTTGCCGGCTCTTCGTCGAGATTCCCTACAAACAGGCCTATCAGAGGACGAGGTTCTAGCCGGTGGCTTCTTTTCGTAAAAGGTTGAAGGCCTTGCGGGTTCGGAGCGCCGTGCTCATCTCACTCCTTCTCCACCTTCTCCTTCTGCGCGTTCTGGTGGCGGATTCGGCTGTGCCCCTGGACCCTCCAAAGACCTACGATGAGCTGCCGATTCTAATAGATAGGATCGAGCGTGGCGAAGGAGCCATCGAGTTGGAGCTTCTGACGGTTACACAGATGAAGGAGGGGGTGGTCGCGCCGATAGAGATGGAGGTATTGTCGGGTAAGCCTGCCGCGGAGAGAGACGCGGCTTCTCGGGGTGCGCCCGTGTTTGGCGAACCGATCCGGGAGGAAGAGCTTCCTTCGTTAGCGACTATGCCCGGGGCCGCCTGGTTTATTGGGCCGGTTGGAATCTTCGAGCCTGATATGCCACCACTCAGGTTGAACGACCGCCGGTGGGAGGGCGAGGTCAAAGTCGGGATTTATGTTGACCCGCAAGGGTTGCCGGAGAGGGTGTGGCTCATCGAGGGCTCGGGTAGGCGCGAGGCCGATGACGATGCGCTCGACTACTTCAGACACGCACTTTGGCGGCCGGCGGAAGTTGACGGAGAGCCGGTGGGCTGGGTGCTGGAACGAACCGTAGTTTACCGCCAGCAGAGGATCTTCTGGTGAAACCGAACGTTTGTTCGGTTTGGACGAAACGAGCCGTGAGGCCCGCTTTTTTATGCGATATTCGTCTATGTGCAGAGACCTCTGTAAAAAGTCTACTGACGGCAAAGCGGCGGAGGGGTGTGTATATGCGCCCGAAGAGAAAACCCCGCTACTTTCAAGTAAAATTTTCTTTGTGGTGCTCCGGTTGATCCGGGTAAGGTTTATGATACCCAACTTTGTAAAAAGTAATATGCCTGGGACTCGTTGTAGAAGGAGCCTGTTGGCTCCTCTGAACTCCCTTGACACCGGTGGTGTATTACTGCTAACCTACCTCCTCAAAACACATGATTAACGAGACCGTGGGAGGCTTCTCAATGACCATTGAAGAGATCGAGACCAAGGTTAAAGAGATCGTGGTCAACGAGCTCTCCGTGGACGCCGATCAGGTGACCCCGGACGCTGCCTTTGTAGATGACCTGGGCGCCGATTCCCTGGACACTGTCGAGCTCGTCATGAAGCTCGAGGAGGAGTTCGAGATGGAGATCCCCGACGAGGATGCCGCCGGCATCCGCACCGTGGGCGACGCCATCAAATACATCCAGGGTCACGTCACGGGATAAGCAGCCGGGGGGGGTTATCCTGTTTGTAAGGCGAAGACCGTTCCTATTAATAACGGCGTCTACCAAAGGCGCCTTTATCTAACGTGTTGAGGAGGGTTACATGACCCGACGTGTCGTTGTCACCGGCCTGGGCGCCGTGACCCCGGTCGGGCTGAACGTAAAGGATACCTGGAATGCGCTCTTGGCGGGGAGGTCCGGTGTGGCGACGGTAACCGCCGCTGACCCCGCGCTGTACCCCTGTAAGGTGGCGGCCGAGGTCAAGGGATACGACCCGCTCGGAACCATTGATCCCAAGTCCGCCAAGCGGATGGCGCGTTTCGTCCAGTTTGCGATAACGGCTTCCCTGGAGTCCCTGAGCGATGCCCGGCTCGATCTGGATAACGTGGATCGCGACCGCTTCGGCGTGATCATCGGTGTCGGCATCGGCGACATCAATAATATTTATGACACTGCCAGCCGGTTCAACGAGCGCGGGCTCAAGGGGATCAGCCCCTTCTTCATCCCCCGGGTCATCGCCGATATGGCCGCCGGTCAGGTCTCGATCAGCCTGAAACTCAAGGGTCCCAACTTCTGCACCACCTCGGCCTGCTCCTCGGCGACCCACGCCATCGGCGAGGCGTTGGATCATATCCGCGCCGGCCGGGCGGATCTCGTCCTCGCCGGCGGTTCCGAGGCCGCCATCGGTAATCTTGCCTTTGGCGGTTTTTGCTCAGCCCGGGCCCTGACGACCAGGGAATGTCCCCCCGAGGAATCCAGCCGACCCTTTGACTCCCTCCGGGACGGCTTCATCATGGGCGAGGGCTGCGGCATCCTTCTGGTTGAGGAGTTGAAACACGCCGAGGCGCGTGGCGCGAAGATTTACTGCGAACTGGCGGGATACGGTTTAACCGGCGATGGTTACCATCTCACCGCTCCGGCCCCGGGCGGAGAAGGGGCGGTGCGGGCGATGAAAATGGCGCTCGACGATGCCGGTCTGACCCCCGGGGACATTGACTACATAAACGCCCACGGCACCTCCACCCTGTTGAACGATAAATTCGAGACCGCGGCCATCAAGACCCTCTTCGGGGACCGCGCCCACTCGGTGGCGATCAGCTCCACCAAGTCCATGATCGGTCACGGTCTGGGGGCCGCCGGCGGCATGGAGGCGGTGGCGACGGTAAAGAGTATCGAGGAGGGGATCGTTCATCGCACCGCCAACCTCACGACCCCGGACCCAGAGTGTGATCTGGATTACGTGCCCGAGGGGAGCCGCAAGCTTGAAATCAACGCCGTCATCTCCAACAGCTTCGGCTTCGGCGGGCACAACGCGGTCATCTGCTTCAAGCGTCAGTAGCATTTTTACGATATGTACAGGGCGGCCCGTGCCGGGGCCGCCTTATTAATCGAGTTGACGAGTCGAGTTTTAGCTGCTACCCTCGTTTTTAGATGTTCGGGCCCTGAGGAGACCCCCGGTGGCGATTCTACCCATAATCTGCTACGACGACGAGATCCTTCGTAGGGTCAGTGAGTCGGTGGGCGATCCCGGGGGGCTGGAACGGCTCGCACTTGACATGGGTGAAACCTTGCTCGCCGCGGAGGGGATCGGTCTGGCCGCGCCCCAGGTGGGGCAAAACCTTCGACTCATCGTGATCCAACCCCGTCTCGTTTCCGACCTGGCTTCCAACGATGCCGAAAATGTTGAAGATACGGCTCCGATCCCCCTGATCAACCCCGAGTATGAGCCGCTCAGTGGGTTACACACCGACCGCGAGGGGTGCCTGAGCTTTCCGGATATCTACGGCCGCGTTGCCCGCTATTGGAAGCTGCGGTTACGGGCGCTGGGTATCGGGGGTGAAACGGTCAACCTCGAGCTCGAGGGGTTTGCCTCCCGGGTAATCCAGCACGAGGTGGACCACCTGGACGGGATTCTCTTTGTGGATCGTTTGGGGAAGGCTCAACGGATGCTGCTCCACCGGAAGCTGAGGGCCCTAAACGCCCAAACCAAACGGGGATGGCGCAGGATCATTCCGAACGGTGTGGTGGAGTGACCGGACCACGGATAGTCTTTTTCGGTACGCCATCGATTGCGGCCCGCGCCCTCGACGAACTGGTCGCCGGGGGCGTTGACATCGTCGCCGTGGTCAGCCAGCCTGACCGTCCCGCCGGTCGGGGACGGACGATCCGCCCGACGCCGGTGAAGGAGATGGCCGTCGGTCGCGGTCTGCCGGTGTTTCAGCCGGAAAGCGCCAGGGACAAGGATCTCTTGACACGGCTCGCTGCATACGCCCCGGACATCTTCGTCGTTGTGGCCTACGGCAACTTCCTCCCCGGTAAGCTCCTTGACGTGCCCCGGTTGTGTGCCCTGAATCTTCACTTCAGCCTCCTGCCCCTCTACCGCGGCGCCGCCCCGGTGAACTGGGCCCTGGTGGACGGCGTGGGGAGCACCGGCGTCACCGTCCAGCGCATGGTAAAGCGGATGGACGCCGGGGACATTATTCTACAGGTCGAGGTTGACGTCGGACCCGACGAGACGGCCGTGGAGCTCCGGGAGCGGATGAGAGAAATCGGGACCCCTCTCCTGGTCGAGGCGGTGGAGATGGTTTTCCTCGGCGCCGACACACCAACGCCTCAGGACGAATCACGGGTTACCTTCGCGCCGCTGATGAAACCCGAGCACGGGGGTCTGGACTTTACCCGGCCGGCGCTTGAGCTCTACAACCGCTGGCGTGGCCTGTTACCCTGGCCGGGCGTGCACTGCCTCATTGAGATGGGGCGTCTCAAGGTTCAGAGCTGCCGCCCCTTTTCTGGTCGGACCGCTGAACCCCCCGCTTCTGTCCACCGCTTCACGGATGACGGCTGGCTCGTGGCCTGCGGCGAAGGATCAATCCTGGAGATTCTGGAGGTTCAGGCCGAGAATCAGCGGCGCCTTTCGGCAAAAACCTTCGCCAACGGCAGACGCCTGAAACCGCCCTTCCCCCTCACCTCGGTCACCCCCGCCCCGCGCCGATAGGTCCCCCGACTCTCTTGCCCCCGGTGTGTATCTCGGTTATACTCTTCGAAATTAATCCCCTCTTCCGGCTGAAAACCCACCATGCACAAGCGACGCACCCCGCCAATATTCGTTCTCATGCTCGCCTCGGTGTCCCCGTCGTTGTCGGCCGCCGAGGTCGAGGTGTACGAGTTCGTCGCCGATCCGATCATCATCACCGCTCCCCTGAGCCGGGTGAACCCCGAGCTTTTCCGCGCGCCCGCAGAGGGGCTCACTCCCGAGGAGCGGCTCCAGTCCGGCTTCGACGCCTTCGCCGAGGGCGACTACTCTCGCGCCCTCTCCCGCTTTCGGGAGATAAATCGGGATCACTCCTTCTACCCCAACGCCCTCTACGGAAGGGCGCTGTGCCTGGATTACCTGGAAAAAGCCACGGAAGCGGTCTACGAGTACAACCGCCTGATCCTCTTCTCCTCAAAACTTCCCGAGGGGGACGTGGGGCGCGCGTGGCGCCAGGTGGCGCTGGAAGCCCTGGTGCGCCTCTTGTACTTCAACCCACCGGAAGAGGGGCTCAACGAGTACCTTCAAAAAATCCTGGACCCGGAGAACCGGAAGGATGCGCTCTACATCCTGGGCGGGATTTTTCGGGAGTACGGCGACTACGCCGGCGCCCTGGAGGTCTACGATCTTCTGTACTCCCACGCGCCCGATGTGCGAACGAATCTGAAGCTGCTCTTCGCCCTGGCTGAGACCAACGAGCTTGTGGCGCCGATTTCCCCAGACTCCGCGGGTACGCTGGAGAACGCGATGGACCTCTACCTCCTCGTCGTGCAGCGGGGGGAGGAGCTTTTGGCGGAAAGCCCCGAGGACGAGGACGTGGCCTGCCTCGTGGTTCGCTCCCTCGGTCGTCTGGGGCTTCACCACCAGGAGCGGGCCGAGCGCTACCGCTATGGAGGCGCTTCCTACCTGCCCGAGATAAACCGCCAGACCGATCTCGAGCTTTTGATCGAGGAGACCCTTTCCTCAACGACCGATCGATCCTATATCTATTCCCGCAACCGTATCACTCGTTTTCTCGACAACTACATCGGTGTCATTGCCTTCATCTACGACGTCCATGTGCCGGTCAAGGACCCGGAGCACCGTATCGAGATTCAGATAACGATCGAACCCGACGGCCTGGTTTCCGACGTACAGCTACTCGTCAGCAATACCCCCGGGTATTTCACCGATCATCTCCTCGATCTGATCGCCGCCTGGCGTTTCCCCCCGGGGCGCAAGCGGGTGGTGGCGGTCTACCCCTTCGTTTTCGCCGGTGCGTTCTAACGCCGAGGTGGCTCTTTGCGTAGACTGATCTGGCTCGCCCTACCCCTCTTCCTTCTCTCGGCCTGCGGTCCCGAGCCGGGTCCCGTCATGCATCCGGGTCTGGAGAAGGAGCTGGCCCGGGGGGAGTATGAGCTGGCCACCGACTACTACGGCGCCTACATCGAGCGTTTCTACGAGTTCCCCGGCCTCCGGGATAGGATCCCTCCGGAGGAGCTGGCGCTCATCGGTTACAGCTATGGTCAGTGCCTCGCCGAGCTGGCCTTCGCCGAGCCGCTGGAGAACCGGGTCTCGAAGTCCAAGGCGGCGCGGCTCCTGGAGATGGCGGGCGACTCCTTCCTGATCGCCGCCGAGCAGAATTTGCCCGAGTACATCCAGCCCGCCGTTTATTCGGCGGTCCGCGTCTATAAGCAGGCGCTGGACCTCGAGGGCGGTGAACGGTCGGACCTCGCAGAGAGTGCGCTAGCCGCGTGTGAGGTCTATTTCAACGAAAGAGAGGAGAGACCCGGGGTTTTCATTCTCTCAGAGGATGACGCCGATATCGCCCTGGTCAACGTGGAGCTTCTCTACCGTTCCGGGGAGGAGACCCTGGCCGAGGCTTTTTTAGACCGATTCCTCTCCGTGGAGTACCGGGAGCTGGATGAGGATTCCCGGCGGGTGAGGCAGGCGTCGTTGTTGGGTAGACTGGGGGATCAGACCTTCGATGCCGGGCTCTACAAGAAGTCGGGTGAGATATACCTCCGCGCCTACAGGATGGTTGATCCGGAGAAGGAGGAGGAACTGGCCGAGCGGTGGTCCTCCAACGCCAAAGTGGCCGAGTATCACCAGGCCTTCGCCCTCGAGGCAGAGGTTCCCCAGGTTCCGGCCGTCTTTCTCGACACCGGGGAGCGGGAGCAACTGAACCGGGCCCTGAAGTGGTACGCAGAAGTGATCCGGGATTACCCCGGGCACGAGGTTGCCGTCTCGGCGCTCTACCGGCGGGGGTTGATCTTCCAGCACTGGTTGAACGACCCTTTGGCGGCCGAAGAGGCCTACGCCCGTCTGGCCGTGGATTATCCCGGCCACGCCCTGGCTCCGGCCGCGGTGTTCCGCGCGGGTCTGATGGCCGAGATGGAGGGGAGCTGGTCCCGGGCCAGGGAATACTACGAAGAGCTGGAGAGGGGCGATAGCCCCGAAGCCGATCTCGTGCTCCTGCGCGAGGCTCTGCACGAAAACGATGTGGGCGGCCTGAACCGTTTCATTACGAGGCACTCCGACGATCCGGCGTACTACATCTGGGTGGGTGAGGCCTACGCCGCTCTGGGGCTGCTCGCCGAGCAGGAAGGCGCCCAGGACCGGGCCGCCGAACTCTATACCAGGGCCGTGGAGGAACACTCCCGCAAGGCTGTCAACCGCTACGGCAGCCCCGCCATCGCCCACGCCTACCACGCTTACGCAAAGCATTACTACGACGCCTACATGGAAATCGTAGTGCGGGGCACCCTGGAAGAGGTGAATGAGCTACTCGTGCAGAAGACCAGGACGATGGACCGGGCCACCTTCGGGTTCAACGGCGCGGCGACCTTCGGCTCACCGGAGCTTGTAGCCGAGGCTCAATACATGGCGGCCCAGGTTTTCGAGGAGTACGCCACGATGCTCCAGGACGTGGTTATCACCGGGGGAAGGGGAGCTACGGCCGATGAAATCGAGGAGGCCTACTTCGCCATAAACGCCCGGACCTATTTCTACCTCGTAGCGGCGCGGGAGGCCTACAAAACCGCGGTGAAGAGCGCCAGCCTTGATCCCGAGGACCCGACGTACCGCCTGGCGAGCGAGGGCTACGGTCGGTTGGTGGAGATCACCGGCGAGGAGTAGTACGCGAGAATAGGGGAATGAGGTAATGGCAAGAAAGAATGAAAATCTGGTTCGGACAGGGGTCGTCGCCGATGCTGGGCGGCTGGATGAGCTTCTAACCGGCTTGGTTGAAAAGGTGGCGCAGGCTTACGCAAAAGAGCCCGACCTCGTCGTGGTGGGTGTTCGCGCCGGGGGTGAAAGACTGGCGTTTCTTTTGGCGGATAAGCTCAAAGAGCTCAGGGGGGATCCGGTTCCCCTTGGTTTCGTGGACATCACCCTCTACCGGGACGACCTCTACCGACTCGGTTATCTGCCCGAGGTTGGAGCCACGGAGATAGATTTCCCCATTGATGACGTCGTCGTTCTTCTGGCCGACGACGTCCTCTACACCGGGCGGACGGTCCGAGCCGCCATAGACGAGCTCGTTGACTTCGGTCGCCCAAGAGCGATCCGCCTCGTGATCGTCGCCGAGCGGCCGGGCCGGGAGCTTCCACTCCAGCCAGACTATGTGGGTCTCAGTGTATCACCGGCCCCCGGTGAGCTGGTTCTGGTGCGGCTGGACGACCCCGAGCCGGGGATATTCCTCTGCCGACGGCGCGAAGAGAGCTAAAACCTCTTATCCACAACCGGCGGGGAGAGGCGGACATGCTGAAGAGCAAAGACTTGTTGGGAATCCGGGAGCTCGAAGTTGAGGAGATCGAGCTGATCCTGGACCAGGCGGAGAAGCTGGAGGAGGTTTCCACCCGGACGGTGAAGAAACTCCCCGCCCTGCGGGGCAAGATCGTCGCCAACCTCTTCTACACCCCTTCCACCCGGACCCGCATCTCCTTCGAACGGGCCTGTAAGGCTCTTTCCGCCGACCTCATCAACATCGGCCAGCTTCCCACGGCCCTCGGAGAGACCCTCACCGACACCGCGCTGACCCTTCAGGCCATGGGTGTGGACATCGTGGTGGTGCGCCACCACCTGGCCGGGGCGCCGGTGCAGCTCGCGCGTAACATCGGGGCCAGTGTAATCAACGCCGGTGACGGTGCCCACGAGCACCCGACCCAGGCCCTGGTGGACGCCTATACCATCCGCCGGGCGAAGGGCGGGATAGAGGGGCTGAAGGTGGCCCTCCTTGGCGATATCCGCCACTCAAACGCCGCCAAGAGCAACCTCTTCTGCCTCTTGAAGCTTGGGGCACAGGTTACCGTGGGCGCCCCCAGCACCATGATCCCGGAGGGTTTGGCTGATTTCGGCTGCCAGGTATTCCACACCACTGAGGAGGCGGTGGATTCGGCGGATGTGATCATCACCACCCGTGTCAGCCTGGAGTACGGTAACGACAAGCTCCTGCCCAGTCTCCGCGAGTATTCCCGCTTCTACAGCCTGAACACCGAGCGGTTAGCGCTGGCCAAGCCCGAGGTAATGATCCTGCACTCTGGGGCCATCAACCGCGGGGTGGAGGTCACCGCCACCGTGGCCGACCGGGCCCGACCCTATCTCCAGAAACAGATCGCCGCCGGGGTTACTGTGAGGATGGCGGTGCTCTACCTCCTGGCAATGCGGAGGGGGGCGGTTTGATGGAGGGTGAGCTGCTCCTCGTGGGGGGGCGGGTCGTTGATCCCTCCAATCGGATTGATGGACCGGCCGACGTTCTGATCGAGGACGGACGCATCGTCCGGGTGGAGCGGGGCCTGTCCGCCGAGGGAGCCGATGTTCTCGACTGCGCCGATCTCGTCGTGACACCGGGCCTGGTGGATACTAAAGTCCACCTCAACGAGCCTGGGAGGGAGGACAGGGAAACCATCGCCACCGGCACCCGGGCCGCCGCCCTGGGTGGCTACACCGCCGTCGCCTGTCGCAGCACCCAGGAGATGGTGATGGACAACCAGACGGTGGTGCAGTTTATCCGCCGTCGGGCCGCCAGGGACGGGGTGGTGCGGGTCTACCCCATCGGCGCCATGACCAGGAGCATGGCGGGGGAGGAGCTGGCCGGGCTGGGTGAACTGGCCGCCGCCGGCGTTTTAGCGATATCCGACGACGTGAACCCCCTGGCCAACGCCGCCGTCATGCGCCGGGTGATGCTCTACGCGCGGATGTTCGACCTGCCGGTGCTCAGCTTCCCCCAGGATCCGGAGCTCGCCGCCGACGGTGTGATGCACGAGGGCTTCCACAGCACACAACTCGGCATGCCGGGCGTTCCGTCCGTGGCCGAGGAGGTTTTCGTCGCCCGGGAGGTGATTCTCTCCGACGCCCTGGGCTATCCGATCCATCTGAGCACCGTCTCCAGCGCCGGCACCGTGGACATCATCCGCTACGCCAGGGAGCGTAAGATACCCATCAGCGCCGAGGTGACGCCCCACAATCTGCTCCTGACCGACACGGCCTGCGAGGGCTACGACACGAACGCCAAGGTCTCCCCGCCCCTGCGGGCCTCTTCGGACCGCGACACCCTCGTCGGAGCGGTCTGTGACGGGACCATCGCCGTCATTGCCAGCGACCACTCGCCCTGCACCGTTTCCGAAAAACAGACCGAGTTCGCAAAAGCCGCCTACG
>SDBS01000241.1_pt1 | contig 49413 bp, 44 predicted proteins | sample 2277091 | NCBI WGS metagenome assembly SDBS01 (sample SAMN10404972, study PRJNA504765) | marine sediment metagenome | isolation source: marine sediment core GS10_PC15, 163 cmbsf | place: Arctic Ocean: Southern Knipovich Ridge | collected 2010 | reverse complement strand
AATACCTTCGTTATCACACTCGTTAATGTACTCTTCCCGTGATCTACATGCCCTATCGTCCCTACATTTACATGAGGCTTCGTACGCTCAAACTTCGCCTTCGCCATTATTTACCTCCTTATTCCTATATTTATTCTAGTTTATTTAGCCCACGACCGGGCTTGAACCGGTGACCTCATCCTTACCAAGGATGTGCTCTACCACCTGAGCTACGTGGACATTATTCAAACCTGCAATTATAACAAATAAACTAAGATTTGTCAAGGATTTTTCGCACTTTTTTTAAAAATATTTGGTGAAGAGAATAACCCCAAAAAACTGTATTTTACATATTTCTTCTGCTTTTTTCCAGAAAATTGGTAATAGTAGAACTAACTCATTCGAAATGAAAGAGATAGTTATGTTCTCTCGAATAGATTAGCTTGATGTTTAAGCTTGATTCTTGATTCCAAAACCCTCCTCAATCGTTAAGGTAGATAAATAGCTTGTTGGTTTTAGATGCCCGATACTCTACCGTGTACGAATGCTTCACTCGGAAAACAACGTATCCTTCCCAGAGAACAACACCTTGCTGCAGTAACTTAACGATTTCAGGCGAACCACTTTTTACTATGTCAAAAGCAAAATATTCTGTTTCTTCTTTATCAATCACTATCTCTTCGTTTCCGATGTCTTGTCCTATATATACAACTACAGGTCCTTTATTCAGAATTGAGGCATCGATACGGAATCTGATAAGTGGTGCAGGAATGCATCTATGTTGCTCTTCAGGATCATTGGCTAATCCCGGATACATTGTTATCATACCTTCAGGACATTCTCCACTTGAATCAGTAAAAATAGGCTTTCCAGGAAACTCATATGGGTCATCCAGCATATCATTTATTTGGAACAGACAGCAGGTACTAAAACCCATAATATATTTATGTCCTGGACGTATCCCTGCTGAAAATTCAATTGAATGTCCACTGTTCTCAAACACGAGAGAAAACTCCTTCATCGTAGCTTCTGCAGATATCGAAATATTCTTCTCATCACCGGACGGAACCTCAAGACTGATATCCCCCTGTTCAATAAGAACAACTTCATCTGCTGCAATGTCTTCCCAATCATTGATAAGGGTGAAAGTGGCTTTTACGTCACTATTTGTTCCCACTCGCCTTCCAGCGTAACAACCAAATAGAAGAAAAAGTATAAATAGTGATATTATAAATTTTCTCACTTTGTGCATTTTCAACATACTATTTCAAGTCATTGAATTATAAATTCCAGCCAAAGGCTAACTTCCATCCTGAGTTTGCCCTGAGTTTATCGAAGGGCTTGTCGAAGGATGGCTCCCAACACATAGTGCTTACTTCCAATTGCAAAGCAATTAAGGACATCTCTTCTTATACTTTTATGGCGATTAGCAAAATTTTTCTAAACCATGCTTTGCCTTCGAGAAGTTCACCGTCAACGCGTTTTATTTCTTCAAGCATATCTGAAAAGGGTTTCCAGTTACAAACTGAAAAACCTGAGGATTCAATCAATCGAATCGTTTCCTTCTTCTCAAAAACATTATGCGTCTCATTCATTTCGATAGATTCCATGGGGGAATTAAAGGACCAATCTTTTGTGAGAAAGTCCTGCAAACAACGTTTTGAAATTCTTACATTGTTATCACCAATCGCTTGATGAGTTGCTTGATAGTATTGAAACTTCTGTTCAAACTCCTCCAGTTGTTTAATCTTCTCTTCGGGCAATTTGATTACTACTTCTCCTTCTCCAGCGTCCAGGTGGTCAAGCAGAAAGTACCTCCCTTCGGGTATAAGAATCCTCAGAATCTCATGTAACACCTTTCGAAGTTCTGATTTCTCACCAAAAAGCTTAACCTCTTGAAGCATTTGAGATGTTACAGCAACATCAAAATAGTCATCTGTCAGTTCAAGCTTATCTGCTCTACAAATAACCACATTTGCATTTGGACAAACCTGTTTAATATCCTTGAGCTGATCTGGACTTTCGTCTACCCCCCAGAGCTCAGACACACAGTCTTGAGCCATACCAAGGAACTTTCCCCAACCACAACCGATGTCAACAAGTCGTTGGCATGAACCAATATTTTTCAGTAACAAAGAGAATTTTTCCTGATTGTCTTTCTTCCATACAGCTGCCCTTTCCCGCATGAACTCTGCTTCATCTCTTTTATGCAAAGGCTTGTGATGATTACTCACTACTCTAATTTTTGATTATTAGTTTCGGATTAATAAGACCAATCAAACTAAGGAAGTTTTCATCACTCATTTTTTTATTCTAGCGTACATGGGATTTCTTTTCAAATTCGTCATTCTGATTTCAGGCTTCGTCATTACCAGCCTTATTATCCATTATGCTTAGAATTTCCTCTGTTGTTACAGGTACTGCAAAACCGTGTGAAAGGTTGAAAAGGCTCGCAGTATGTATCTCTTCCTCGTATGTACCCGTTGCATCTATGACAAAATATACCTCATATCCTCTCTGGAATGCTTCCCTTGCGGTTGTTTCACAGCATAGGTGTGTCATTACCCCTGTGATCACAACCTGCTTTATTCCCTTATCTCTCAATAGTTTGTCGAGTTCTGTTTTGAAGAAAGCGCTGTATCCCGGCTTCAGGATTACATCCCCTCTTTCCGTATTGAGTTCGTCTGTTATAATACTTTCAGGGTCGTCATCCGTAAGCACACTCCCCCACCATCTATTCATAATATCATCAGGGGCTTCCTTGTGAACACCATACCTTGTGAAGATAACAGGAAGTCCCATTCTATAATAGAGATCAACAAGTGGTTTAATCTGTGAAAGAACAAACTTCCCAACAGGTACATATGCACCAGCATCAACTTCAAGGAAGTATCTCTGCATGTCAATAACTAAGAGAGCAGAAAACTTTGGTTCAAATATAAAACCCTTATGTCTATTTCTTAGAGGAAAGAGTTCCTGCATCCACTCATCTGTCTTCTTCTTTACGTTTTCAGTATTAATATATTTTGACCCCATTAATCTCCTCGTTTTTCTCATCAATTTAGAAGTTATTTTACCAAAAGTCAAGAGAAACTTTTGGATTTTATGTTATATTTAATGGGGTAAATAATCAGAGATTTCTGTCCTTTTCAGAAATCTACCTTGACAGAAACGTTGCTGTGTGATATGAATTAAAAAATGGAGACATTAAAGAAGTACTTGAAAAAGGAAAACATTGAGATCTCTCTTCATGGCGAAACAAGGGAAGAAATATACAGAGAATTACTAACCCTTCTTAAAAAGGGAAAGGAGATACTGGATATGGATTTCATCCTAAAATCCATACTTAAAAGGGATGAAATTATAGATCCATATGTGGGGAAGGGAGTTGTTATTGTTAGGTTCCCTTTTGACACACAGAGAAATATATCACTTGTAATGGGTATCAAAAAAGAGGGGCTGGAAGAGGAAGTTTTTGACAGAGAAAAGATAAAAATAATCGTTATAATTATCACACCTGAATCAGGGAATGAAAAATACATTAACCTGGTTTCAGAGATCTCAAGTCTGCTTAACCAGGGTTCTATCAAGGAAGATATTCTGGATGCAAAAGATAATGAACAGATTATGAAAATTCTCCTTGAACAGTGAGAAAAAACCCCTGGGTTCTTGTAATTCTTGTCTCACTTTTTATTCTAATCCTGACTTCCTTACCAAAGGTTCCCACGCCTGAAACGAAAATCCATTTTCTTGATAAAATTGCGCATTTTGTTGTCTATTTTATCTGGGGCTTTTCACTTTCAAGGGTGTGGAGTGCTAAAGCTGCCCACTCAAAATTGTTTACCTCACTCTTCTTAATTAGTATTATACTGTTCCCTGCTTTTGATGAACTTCATCAGTATTTAATTCCAGAAAGAAATCCCTCTTTTCTCGACTGGTTCTGTGATGTTGCTGGTGCAATATCGAGCTTTTCTATTTTTGTAAAATGGAAGCATATCAAAGATTCTTAAATGATTCGGGGACGGTGCCCTTCAATATAAATATTCGGGACCTACGGTACCTCGATTGCTCTCGGTATCTTCGACTTGACTTTGTGATATGTACTTATATTAGATCTGTAACAAGAGGACTTGTTGCACTCCAAAAATAACTTCACTTCAATACCCCAAAGAGGTGAGCCCGCTTACGCTAAGGCTTCAGCGGACAACAGCCAACCGAAGTTTTAACGCAGGAGGGCCATCCTGGCTCACAACAAAACAAAGCGAGGCAAGATACCTCGTCTGTTGTTTAGTTCCGCAGGCTGAGCCTGTAGCACATTATCCCCTCAGTTCCTCGAGGATTTTTGTCTTTGATTTGTCTTTTATTTCGCTTACCTTCTTAATCACCTTTGCAGGGACACCAGCGACCACAACACCTTGTGGAACATTATTCAAAACAACCGCTCCAGCTGCAACAACACTCTTCTTACCGATCTTTACACCTTCAAGGACAACAGCATTTGCACCCACAAGCACGCTATCTTCTATCCTGACTCCTCTTTTTGAAGGTGGTTCAAGAACTCCTGCTATTACCGAACCTGCACCTATGTGGCATTTTTTTCCTATCTTTGCCCTTGCTCCTATTACTGCATTCATGTCAATCATTGTCTTCTCGCCTATTACAGCACCTATATTTATAACTGCTCCCATCATTATTACACATCCCTTCCCTATCTTTGCACCTGTTCTCACAATTGCACCAGGTTCTATCCTTGCCTGGAACTTTGTCAGGTCAGCGAGTGGGAGAGCTGAGTTTCTCGCATTTATCTCCCAGTGGAACGAACTGACCTTTTTCTTATTCTTCTCATACCACCTTTTAATTAATAAAAAATCTCCAATCAGAATCCAGAAATTTCCTTCTCCAAAATACTTAAACCTGGAGCGTGCAAAATCCTTCTCCTTTAATTTTCCTCTTAAAAACAGTTTTGCTGGAGTCTTTTTCTTGCTTGACCCTATAAGATGTGCAATCTCCTTGTAGTTCACTGTACCTCCCGCTATTAGTTAATAGTTATTGGTTATTAGTCAATAGTAAACAGTAAAGTCTTTTGGATTGTAATCATGTTCTATTGACCATTCACTATTGACAATTGACTACTGACTATTGACTGTTAGCCTTTACGAAAGCATGTCTTTCATCGAGTATAGTCCATTCTTTTTCTTCACAATCCACCTAACTGCTGCTAGTGCACCGAGTGCGAAAATCCTTCTTGAGTAAGCCCTATGCGTAATCTCAATGGATTCATTATCACCATGGAAGAATACTGAATGTGTGCCAACAACTGTCCCACCGCGAACTGAATGTAAGCCTATTTCTCCCTTTTCTCTCTTCAGCTCTTTTCCCTTTCTACCGTAAAGAAATGCTTCCTTTCCTACTCTTTTTGCAATTGTTTTTCCCAGGGTAATTGCAGTCCCGCTTGGACTATCCTTCTTGTGTTTGTGATGTGTCTCAACAATCTCTATATCAAAATCTTTATATAGAATATCAGGCAATCCTTCTAGGATTGCAATAACTATATTTATGCCCAGAGACATATTTGATGCCTTAAAAACAGGTATCTTTTTAGAAAACTCCTCTATCGCTTTTTCTTCCTTGAAAGTAAAACCAGTAGTTCCTATAACAACAGGTTTGTTATTCTCTGAAGAAAACTGGAGAATCTCCAAAGATGCTTTTGGTGAAGAGAAATCAACCACTGCATCAAACTTCTTGGGCAAATCATTAACGTTATTTTTAATAGGTATTGCTGTATTATTCTTTTTCTCATCAAATCCTGCAATGATGTTTATGTCATCAAACTCCTTTGAAAGGGCAATAATCTCCTTCCCCATCCTTCCAAGAATTCCAGAAACAATCAATTTTATCATCTTACAGTACCCCTATCTTCTTAAGTTCATCATTTATCACCCCAAGGGATTTCTCGCTCGGGTCGACAAGTGGTAACCTGAGTGGTCCCACATCAAATCCAATAAGTCTAAGACCTGTTTTCACAGGAATCGGGTTGGTCTCAATAAACATAGCATCTGTTAGCGAAAGAAGTTTATAATGGATTTCCATGGCTTTATTAAGGTCGCAACTCAGATAGACCTCCACCATTTCTTTAACCATCTTTGGAACAATATTTGCTGTTACTGAAATAACTCCTTTTCCACCACAGGATAAAATCGGAATAGTAAGAGCATCCTCACCTGATAGTAAAATAAAATCCTTACCAGTCCTCTTTTTTATTTCAAAACACTGTCTGAGAGAACCACTTGCCTCTTTGATCCCAACAATATGAGATATTTGCGAAAGCTCACCAACGACCTCTGGGGAGATGGACACGCCAGTTCTTCCAGGAACATTATATATGATAATAGGAAGTTTTGTATTCTCTGAAACTGTTTTGAAGTGGGCATATAACCCTTTCTGTGTTGGTTTATTATAATAAGGTGTGATTACAAGAGCAGCGTCAACACCTATCTCTTCCGCTCTCTTTGTTAACTCGATCGTCTCTTTTGTATTGTAATTTCCCGTTCCTGCGATGATTGGAATCTCTGTATTCTTCTTTCCAAAGGAGAAGAGTTCGATCTTTTCTTCAAAACTGAGCGTTGGCGATTCCCCTGTGGTTCCTGAAAGGAGAATAGCAACCGTTCCATTTTTTTCATGGAATTCAAACAGCTTCTTTAACGTTTCAAAATTTATACCACCATTTTTAAACGGCGTAACAAGGGCAACAATCGAACCTGTAAACATATCTTACCTCCTGTTGAAATTTATTTCACTTGATTGCACGGATTATGTTCTGATTTGAAAATTGGTGTAATCTGTTTTTCTAATCTGTGTAATCATGTTATCTTTTTGTCTTTCCACCCTTCAGTGCTTGCATTGCTTTCTCCCTATCCTCCCATTTTATGAAGAGCAGAATCTCCCTTCCAATAGTGACTACCTCAACTATGTTTACTTGCTTTTCTGCAAGAGGTGTAAGGAGATAATTAATCATCCCCGGAAGATTAACCGGTGTCTCCCTTCTCATAATGAGGAGAGCTACATCCTTTCTTTCGACAATATTCAACTCTCTCTGAGAGGAAATCATTCCGAGTTTTTCTATCACCTTATGTGACATCTGCGAAGGTACATAAAAACCGAGATAGTCTATACCAAGAGTTGTTCCAAAAACCTTTGTCATTTGAATTGCCTCATTTGTAATAATTTTTACAAGTTCTCTATCCCCTGCCAAATCCTTCTTACAGATTGAAATCAAGGAGAGTTCATCCTCAAGAAGGAAAAGCTTCCTCTCTACTTTTCCGTCTATCACAGTTCCTTCATAGACAAGATCTCCAAAAGAGTGATGAATAATTCTTACCTTTTGTGCTTTATCCTTAAAGGAGAGCGCATCTGAATGGATTACCTTTGCGCCAAATGAAGATAATGTAGAAAGCTCATCAGCACTGATATACTTCAATCTTCTAGCATCAGGTAAGATAGCTGGATCAGCAGTATAGATACCATTTACATCCTTCACGATTATGATCTCTTCGGCTTCAAGGTATTTACCGAGTATAAAAGCGGTTGTATCACTTCCACCCCTCCCCAATGTTCCCCAATCTCCGTTTTTCTTCAGTGCAATGAATCCGGGAACAACAACAGAATCAAAATCATTTAAGAGTTCAGGAAAGAATTCTTTAATCCTTTTCTCTGTCAGATCCCTGTCGATGTTATTATCTTTGTCAAGAAAAAGAGGCCAGGCTTTCGAACTCGGTTCTAATTGCATGGATTTTATCCCCTCTTTTTTTAGCGAGTAATGAAAAACCCTTGCAGATATAATTTCACCCAACCCAATAATCCCCATTGATTCATCAAGGGTTACATCGGGGTTGATTTCCTGAACAAGATTGTAAAGTTCGTCAGTAGTCTTGCCGATTGCGGAGACTACACAAACAAGTTTTGAACCACCTTTTATTTCATCAACACATGCGGAAACAGCGTTTTTTATTCTTTTATTGCCTTGGAGGCTCGTCCCACCAAATTTGTAAACCTTCAATCTCATTAAAGACCATACTCCTTCACTTTTTCAAGAAGAGTTTTATAACTTATGTCAAGCATTCTTGCTGCCTTTGATTTATTACCGTCTGCTTTTAATAGAACAGAACTTATCAGTTTCTTTTCTGCAATTCTCTTTCCTAAACTACTCGCTTCTTTTAAACTCATTGACTCCGTTAACACTATTTCACTTTCAACACCTTTAAATGGCTCAGTTATTCCAATATCTTTGGGATATATTGTTTCATCCTCAGTTAATAAAACTGCTCTTTCTATGATATTCTGGAGCTCCCTTATATTCCCAGGCCAGTGATAACTCTGTAATAATTTCTTTGTTTTGGGTGCAAGTTTCTTCTTTCCCTTTCTTAACTCTGTAGCGTATTTATTTATGAAATGTTCAGCAAGAATAAGGATATCTCCTTTTCGCTTCCTTAGTGGTGGAAGATTGATCGGGAAAACATTTAATCTGTAGTAGAGGTCCTCTCTGAAATTCCTATTATTCACTTCTCTTTTCAGATCCTTGTTTGTAGCTGCAATCACCCTTACATCTACACTGAGTGTTTCTTCTCCACCTAATTTCATAAATGTTTTTTCCTGAAGAAATCGAAGGAATTTAGATTGTAGAGAAATAGGTATATTTGCTATCTCGTCGAGAAAAAGAGTGCCTTGGTTAGCAAGTTCAACCATTCCTATCTTCCTTTTGGTTGAACCAGTGTACGCCCCCTTTTCAGAGCCAAAGAGTTCATTCTCAACTAGTTCCGAGGGAATAGCTGCGCAGTCTATAGCAATAAAAGAGTTGTCTTTCCTTGAACTCATGCTATGGATAGCTCTTGCAAAAAGCTCCTTGCCGGTTCCACTTTCACCTGTAAGTAGAACAGTTGTATCGCTTCGTGCAACTTTCTGGGCAAGCATTGCTACTTCTTTTATCTCTTTACTTTTTCCTATAATCCTCAAGAAACCATACCTTTTACTGAGTTCTTCTTTTAGAATAAGATTTTCCCTTTGCAGTTGTATCTCTCTCGATACCCTTTTAACAAGATATAGTAACCTATCAGGGTCAACAGGTTTCTCAATAAAGTCATAGGCACCCAGTTTCATAGCCTCAACTGCATTATCAACGGTTCCATAAGCAGTAATTATGATAATAGGAAGTGTGTTATCAATCTGTTTTATTTCCTTTGTGATTTCTATACCATCCTTCCCGGGCAATCTAAGATCAAGAAGGACAAGGTCAATATCCTTACTCTTCAATATGTCCATTGCACCCTTTTCGCTTTCTGTGTCAAAGACTCTGAAATCAGCTATTTTTAATACCTCTTTGAGATAGTCTCTAAAACTTTCTTTATCCTCAACAATGAGTATATTTATCATCTCTCTTTTTCTCTGTATCTTTGTAGTATCTTTCCAATAATTTCACTTGAACTCTTCCCTTTTATAAAAGGGATGGTGATTACCTTTCCACCATTCGCTTTTACAATGTCAGCGCCAACTATTTCTTTCTCCCTGTAATCACTTCCCTTCACAAGAACATCTGGAAGGATTGTCCTTATCAAATGTTCTGGAGTATCTTCATCGAAGGAAATGAGAAAATCTATGAAAACTAAATGGGAAAGGATATAGAGTCTATCAACAAGAGAGATTAGAGGTCTTTGCTTCCCCTTTATCTTCCTCACAGAAGAATCGCTATTAACTGCAACAATTAAAAAATCACCATATGATTTCGCTTCCTTTAAGTACTCAATATGTCCCCTGTGAATCAGGTCGAAGCAACCATTTGTGAAGACAAGGATCTTTTTCTCTTTCTTTAGTTTAGCCCTTAACCTTTTTATATCCTCTATACATACAATTTTATCCATACGATCTCAACCAAATTAGCACAAAAAATAAGGGGTGTCAAGAAATTTCTCTGACCAAGTCATTATACTACCGACAATTAGAATCGAGAAATAGCTAAAAATTGCTTATTGCAAATAGCGTATAGTAACAACTCTTCATTCCTAAGTATATCTCACTCTGCGATATTTATCCTTATGTCCCAGTGTTCCCGTTCACTTGTGCTGTTGTGCTCTTAAGCAACATGTATAAGTTTTCTGACTAGGAAGAGAATTGCTCTGAAATTGAGTTTTAGTTCAGTTAGTGTCCCTATTCTGAAAAGCAATCTCAGTATCTTGAAAGGCCTAACATAAAATTTTAGGTAAGCCCGTAAAAGTGCTCTCTGGATTTCGTTTTTGCTCAGGGAAGGCAACTCGTATACAGGCTCGGTATAAAGACCATACTTTGAAAAATCTCTTGTCAGAAGATATCCTTCCGAAAGAAACTCTTTATAAACATTAGTCCCTGGAAATGGAACAAGATAGAAATATTTTGCAAAATCAGGATCGAGCGATAAAGAAAAATCTACAGTCTGCTTAAGGCTTGTGTGAGTTTCTCCAGGGAGACCGAGTACGAAGAAAGCCCAGGTTTTGAAACCCATTCTTTTTGCCATTTTAAACTTAACCCTTATCTCATCAATCTTAAGCCCTTTTTTAATCCTGTTAAGTATTCTCTGAGAACCTGATTCAACACCAAATCCAACGTTGATGAAACCAGCGCTCTTCATGTTTTCAAGAATTTCTTTGTCTATATTATCTATCCTTAGACCATTCATGAAAAAGAATCTCATTCCTTTAATCTCCCTTTTCACCTGATCAAGAAAACTTAATGTCCACTCTCTATCATGTGAAAAGTCATCGTCTGCAATATGTATCTCTTCAATATTATGTTCTCTATTAAGGAACTTTATTTCTGATATTACATTCTCAATACTCCTTCTTCTTATCTTTCTTCCCCATATTGCAGGTGCCTGACAGAAGGTACATCTGTAGGGACAACCCCTTGATGTGAGAATAGTTGCAACAGGGATTCTCATTGCATCTGGTGGTGAATATCTTTCTGGATGTTTTAATAGTTTCCATGCGGGTCTCGGCAATTCATCAAGATTTTCAATAAATTTCCTTCTTTTTCCTCTCAACAGTCTATTTCCATTTTTAATTATCATACCATCGACAGGAACAGTTTTATCTTGCTTAAAATGTTTCATGAACTCACTAATGGTTCTTTCACCCTCTCCTATAATAACTGCATTTATATTCTTCTCTTTCATTATCTCTTCTGGAATTGCTGTTGTATGAGGTCCACCAAATATTATGAAAGGTTCATATATCGCTTTTATCTTATCTGCAAGAGCAATAGCATTATTCACATTAGGGGTGACTGTTGTGAAACCTATGATCTTTGGACGTGTACTTCTTATAAATTCAATAAAATAAAATTCTCTGGGATAATCAACATCCATGTCTACTATCCCTACAGAGTAACCACCTTCCAGAAGCACAGCTCCAAGGTATAAAAGACCAAGCGGGGGATAAGGTGGCTTTACACCAATCCCATATATATTCTTTTGCGAAGGATTAACAAGGAGTATGTCCATTATACTAATCAGAATTCAGAAGTCTGAAATCAGAAATCAGCTGTCTAAAGCTCTCTGTTTTCTGTCCTCTATCTTCTGTCATTTGTCTTCTGATATCTGTTGCGAGTTAAGGGTTACGAGTTCTTACTTAACGGTTACGGCTACGATGCCCGTTTCGTCTTTCGGTAACGTTCTTTGTCTAAACACACGTTACCCTAACCGTTAACCGATAAGGGTCCCGTGACCGTTAGCCAATTCGTCCATGGTTATGTTTACCGTCACTGTTTCGTTCTTCGTCCCTCATCCTCTGCTCGCCATTCCTTCGCTCTACGACTTACGCTCATCGCCCTACGCTGTCTTCTGTCCTCTGTTCTCTGTCATCTGTCATTCTGGTAAGCGACCAGAGCAGTTCTTCCAGGAATATTCCTTTGAGTTATACGAGAAGATGGAATCTTAACGAGATATCTTGTCATATCACGTAGGGGAATAAACCGATATCCTTTCTGTAGGTTTTTCTCCAGGAATAACTCAAATATCCTTATGTATCTCATACCGTCAAATTCAGCATGTGCGCAGTAAACATCGTCTCCTCTTACATCAATATTGAGGAGGTTCTTGGGATCTCCAAGAATAATCAGTTCATCAAGAGTCGGGAGTGTAACAGGGATTTGAAGAGTTCCTATTAGTCTGTTACCAATAATGGGATAGAAAGGAGATATCCCGCGTGTATCACTGCAGTAATCAAAACTAAAATTTTCCTCAGCAAGAAAAACCTCCTTTTTTGCAACCCAACCTGGAGCAGCAAACGAACGAGGGAATGAACCTGTAAGTGATTTAAAATTTTCAATTGCGTGATGCATTTCCTTATCTACTCTTCTTTGTGTCCAACTCCCTAATTGTAGCTGCCAATCAAAATGACGATAACCATGAAGGTTCAATTCATGTCCGTCATACTTGATTTTTCTAATTATCTTTCTAAGTGACAAATCTTCTGAAGAAAATATTTTATAATAAAAACTCTTTCTCAGTTTGAATACTCTTCTCGGGAATCCCCTCTCTTTTAAAAATCTTGGAAGGGTTCTAAAGGGAGTATCGTATCCTGTTGGGATAAAGAAACTCGCTTTGATATTTAATCTTTTTAGAAGGTTAAGCAGGGGGATAACACCATTTTTATATCCTCTTACTGTATCAATATCAATCCTTAATCCAATAAAATTAATCATCTACAACCTACCGCCCACCTGTATTTTTGACGCAGATTTCCGCAGAACCACACTGATTGACTTCCTACATTTCATAATTTCCAATTATTTTTATAATCGACCATTTCGAGTGTCTCTTCTTGTTCTCATTTTTGGTATATTTCTTCTTCTCCAACGGTCGTTTAAAATGGTCTGAAATCGTTTATCCTATATTATTATTCTCTATCTGTGTCTTGGATTGTGTGTATGCTTTTTAGGGTGGGGTGGGGGGAACTATTTGCTATTAGCTAATTGCTATTTGCTGATTCTCATGGCGCACCCGACCCGAGTCGAACGGGCAACCTGCGGAACCGGAATCCGCTGCTCTATCCTTTGAGCTACGGGCGCCTATCTTTTCTTCTTTTTATGTCTATCTGCTTTTCTTCTTTTTTTTCTCTTATGAGTTGCTATCTTAGATCTTTTTCTCTTTTTTCCGCAGGGCACTGTTTTACCTTCCTATGTTCAGCCAGTCTTATTAATCCTTCTTTTCAGTAAAGATGAGGGTTTATACGTGGGGACCAACCTCTCTTCCACCCTTACCTTTTCTCCTGTTCTCGGATTCCTTGCAATCCTTGCTCTTCTCTTTTTATTTCTGAGAACACCTAATCCCCTTAACTCTATCCTCTCATTCTTTACCAGCGAGCTAGTCAATGCGTTGATAAAACTGGTGACAACTAGTGAAACGTCTCTCTTGTGAATTCCTGTCTTTTCTGCAATTTCAAGAACATAACTCGCTTTTGTCCGTGTTATTGAACCTTCAGCCATCTTTCCCTCCTGTTTTTACAGAAGTAGTCTTTTTCTTATAATAACAGATTATTGAGGGTACAAAATCAGAGAGAATTGTATCTTACATTCGAATTCTTTACCATCTCCGTAGTCGTCTTCTCCCGAGAAAGTTATATCAGCCACAGTGTTAACATCATTAGCTGTCATATAAGTAAGAGCACTATCTGACTCAAACAATATACCAATAATCGTAGTAACATTTGATCCTTCTTCGCAGGCCTCGTCTCCTCCTGATAAGAGTATATCAAGCCCTACGTTATAGGTCGGTGTAACTATGTCGTCATCTGGAACTGAACGATATACATATGACATATTTTTTATTCTTGCATCAACATAATTCCAGACACAAAACTGAATTTCATCTATCATCACCGGCACAGTGTCACCAACAAAAGAATAGACACCAAGTGGTGTAAAAAAGCATACTGTCACTTCCGGTGCTGGAGTTGGAGTAAAATTCTCACATGAAGTAAAGATAACTGAAACGAAAAGTATGACCATAAGAAATAATAAATATTTACGCATTCATACCTCCTTGTTTTTAACTTTATATTTTATAGCATATTATGAACAAAATGTCAAGAAAAAAATTAAGATCTTGAAAATTGGAAAGATAAATTTTTGCGCAGGTGTTAATAAGCTCTTATATTAAAGTAACTTATTAAATATCAACTCGTCATTGATAGTAGATAACTTTTAGTTAACTTCAATAATGATAACCAGTTGATTTCTTGGGTAGTATCGATTTTTGTTTGAGGTTTCGGTTTAGGGGTAGTAATCAACTCCTAAGTACGGTATAAAGTACCCTTCCTCAACTACTCTATGATCTTTCTCTTTCCCAATCTTAATAACAGTCGAAACCAACTGATATTTCATACTTGGCCAATATGCAATTTCTATATTTATGCTATACTCTCCTGGTTTCACTTTTTTGCCTAAACTATCCTTCAAATCCCAAACATAAATATGTTGTCCTAAATCTATGCTTGCACTTGTAACTCCGTCAACATCAACGAATTCAGAAGACTTCGACCATGTCGATAAATTTACCTGTTTTTCTTTTACAAACCCACTAAATCCAGAAACATAGATGGTTTTTACGAAATTACCTTTTTTATCTTCAACCCATACAGCAGTTTGTGGGGGCAATTCATCACGAAATCCCAGGACAAAGTCAACAACCAAGATAGGAGTACTATACTTTGAAAGATCAGCGTGTTTAACTGCAGGTTGCAAACCATTAAACACAGCACGAGATGCCTTGGAATCAGAATATTTAGATGCAACCTTTATCCAGTAGGACATAGATTTTTTCTGATACGCTACCCCGAGCCAGTATAAAACCTCAGCTTTAGTGGAATCTGGAATATCTTCCTCAATAATCATTTTTAGATCGTCTATACTCTGATCAAGCCTTCCGATGAAAAAGGGCATCTCTACTCCTACGACTGCCCTTCCTAATTTCGCATCAAAATCCTCCGGCTTAAGAGCAACAATTTTATCAAACACTTTCATAATCTCAAAAGCAAGGTTTGTACGAAAGTTTGTATCCTCATATATCCTCTCATCATAGCCTTTGAAAACTATTCCTTCCAGTGCTTGAGCAAGCCATTTATAAGCTTCAACATTCGATGAATCGATACTGATTGCTTTATTAAGTGTTTTTTTTGCTAACTCATAATGTTCACCATCTATATAAGCCTTTCCCAATTCTATAAGGAGAACAGAATTATCAGGTTCTTCATCAACTTTTTCTTTTAACTCAGCAATTACTGGATCTCCGAGGTTCTTTTCCTTAATCGATTGAGACTCCTCTTTCCGTAAAAGTTCTTTTATGTTTTCTTCAGCATTACCTGACAGGTCAGTTCCAGGTGCAATTTCAATCACCTTTTCCCATGCATGTTTTGCCTTTTCCTTATCTCCTTTCGTCTGATAACCTTTACCTAAGAGGTCATAGGCACTTACAACTATATCTGTCGAGACCTTATCAGAAGATTCCTCATACATACTAACCACAAATTCTAGATCTATAATACCACCTTCTAATTTACCAAAGAATTCAGGCACATTTATTGCCATAAGACCTCTATAGAATCTGGCAAGAGGATTAAGTGAATCAAGTAGAACTGCCTTGTCAAGCCCATCAAAAGACTCTCCAACCAACCTCATTGCTTCTCCCGTGTCGTTTGTCTCTCCTGCCTGCATACCTGTATAGAGTCCCAAATAAGCATAAGCATCAGAACTATCTGAATACTCTTTTACTGCCTCCACCATCATGTTCCTTGCTTGCTCAAGTTCACCAGCGTTCTGGAAATCCTCAGCTTCTTTAACATACTGCTCAAGGGTTTTACCCTGAACAACACGGAAACTAACCACAATAGCCAGGACAACAACCCATCTTGCTAATACCTTCATAACTACCTCCTGGTATAATATTCATTATACCTGATTATATCGACAGTACAAAACCATTTTATTGTTCCATTCAATTTCACCTCAGCTGTTTGTCGGGGAAATGAAAAAAATAAAATGTTCTTCAACATATAGGAAACGAAATAACTTTTTTCGGCAAATTCTGTTTTTACCCCACACAAAGATTTAGACTATTAGGGCTATAGTCAAAGCTACTGTAGTTAACAAATTTATCATTTTGCTATTAAATCCTCAGTAAATGACGAAAGCTCTCCTCGAATTTCCCAGATACGAAGTTTCATATTATCCTGGTGTCCCAGAAGATCATCCATCTCTTCATTCAGACTCCGTAATTCCTCTGAGGTTATGGAGACTGGTTTGTGACGTAACTTAACTTCATCTATTGGAATACCTGGAAACTGGTTGAAGAGCTTAGGGGTTAACACAAGAAGCTCGATTTCCGTAAATCCCTCTTCTGTTCTTGTTATCTTAAGAGGGTAAAACAGAGACTCTGACTTAAATTTGTACTGAATCGCCTCATTTGTCTTGGGTGTCTCATCCAATTCAACAACATCAAATACGAACCATGAGAATTGTTCCTTAAGATACTCCTCAATCACAGATTTCATTGCTTCTGGGATTTTTGGATTCTCGACACCAGCTGACTTAAGATATTTTTCAACCCACTCTATAAAGCCATTGCAGTCCAGTACATGTGCAACCGAAATGTCATGCGCACCAATCTTCTCATGAAAGGTTACTTCTCCAGCAGGTACTCTTTCAGCCCCTTCTGTATAACCTTTGGCAAGAATCCCCCCATTGCGCTTCTTGAGTTTTTTGTTAATTAGATCATTCGCCTTTTTAAAAACTTCAACATCTCCCTTCTTCACTACTGGTTCAGAAGGTAGGGGTATAACCTCGAGAACCTTAGTTGATTCTGATGCGTTCAGATCTGTCGACAACAAAAGAATCTCCTCTTGACCATTCCACGCAATCATTGCCCTCTGCGTCGGTTCGAAAATCAAAACATCAGGTTTAAAAGGAATTGAACCCCTATCTGCATAAATCAACTGAGCACTGAAAGCAATCAATAAAATCAGAAAGATCTTTTTCATTGTATACCTCCTGGTATAATGTTTAGGTATACTACGCATTATACCTGTTAGTCTTCTGTAAGTGAATTTCTATCTTTCATCTGTGTAATCTGCCTTTTAATCTATGTAATCAGACATCTTTTTTTTAATACAATGTCTTATTAAATATCTATTACACCCGTTACTTTTTCCTGTGACTTTAATAATGTTTCCATCAGGATCCTCGAATTACGAGTTGAATATATCATCCAATAGAGCCTTTTCTACACCATTCATTTCTTGGAGTGAATAATGCAAACTTTTCCATCAAAAGTCAAGGAAAACCTTTCCGCATTCTCAATTTCCTATTGAGCGTTACTGATTTTTAGTATCTTTAGTAACTTTTCCTTTATATCTTTGGTTCCTGTCCTTAAACGAATGAAATAGATACCTGAGGGTAAGGCCTTGCCTGATTCGTCTGTTCCATCCCAGACGACATGGTCGGATAGTCTTATAGTCTTGCGGTCAAATTGTTTCACACATCGTCCTGTTACATCGTAGATTTTTAATCCGCCTAAAGCGGATGAATGCGCTATGCTATACCAAATATCGGTCTTTTCACTGAACGGATTCGGGATTACTCTTATTCCTAATTCGGAGATTTGCAATCTAGCCTTTGCACTTGACTCCACCCCGGGATAAACTATTGGTATATCAATACATACTAACGCTGATTCTGGGCAGAAGAAACTGAAATTTCCGTTCTGTATATCAAGTGTATCGACAAGGCTGTCTTTATGAATCTCGTCGTAAATATAGTAGTGTGCCGATCCCTGCATGATACCTATCTGAGAAACATCTGTGACTACTGTATCGTTTATGTTCATACCGACTATATGATAGAAACTTGTATCCTGCGTCGTTAAAATTCTACCATCTCCATCATACTGATTAAATAATATTTCTTTGCCATTCTGCATTCCCCTACAACATAGTCTGAACGCGTAGTATGTCTCATTCCTTGAACTATCTGAATTCACAAGTCCATCAAATCCACCCCAGTCCCACATTAGGAACTGGCTTGAGCCGAGGCAGTGTGTTCCCACTAATGTATCGAATAAAGAAAAATCAATAAGGTCACTTGCCAATCTGATCGCCATGATTAAGGTATTGTAACTCTGAGAATATGTCCCCCATTCAGAAATCCACAGGGGTTCAATATTTCCATCGTTGTCATAAGTTACCATTGTGTCATATGCTACCTGCGCAGCATTTATTTGATCGTCTGAGAATTCTATAAATTCATGATAATCAACTACATCAACAATCGAATCCACTTGCTGTATGGTATAGGACATATATTCGGATTCTTCTTTGGCAACAACAGGCGCAAAGATATATGTCTCGTTACCAGAAAAACTGTTTGCAAACCTAGCTGCATCAGAGGTGTAACGGACAAGGTCAGCATATTCGGCAAGTGTGCCATCCCATCCTTGACTGGGAAGGTCGGGTTCATTGTGAACCTGGAAAAAAGAGATACTGTAATTATGTCTCACATTACACCAGTAGGCAATGGCAAAGCAATACTCCCACCACTCGTTCCAATCAAACATATCATAAGGGGAGCGTGGTGCCCATGTTGGCCAACCGTCAGGGTTAACCGGACGAAGTGCCAGGACAACTTGTATTCCGTTGGCAGAACATTGATTCAGCAATTCATCAAAGCTTATCCCTGTCCACCAGAGAGTTGAATCAGTAAGCCAGGTGTCCCAGAAATCCCATGGGATAGTGTTGGAGAAACCAGATACTGAATCTGCTTTGATAGAATCGATCGAAGGTGAACCATAATCGTCGTCGTCGTCTTCCCATTCTGTCCTTATCATATCCACATATAATCGAATGGAATTTATGCCACAATCGAGCATATCATTTATGTCGAAGTGTCCTCCTTCCACGGTTCCTATATAGTTCAATGTATGACCGATAACCGAGTCGACAACAGTTAATGATCCAGCATCAATGGTGGACACTACAGCAAAAAAAACAAACAGAACAAAGACAACTTTAAACACTTGAATCTTCTTTCCCATTGATATAGTTTATTTTAAAAAAGTAAACAAGTCAAGATAAAGTTTCGGTCCCTAAGGTGCAGTGGGGACATGCTTGTTCATTAGCAGGCTCACGGAAGTAGAATTTTGCTTGATTTTTTTGTTCATTTAATTACAATAAAACGTGATTACACTTGGCATTGAAACTTCTTGCGACGAGACGGCAATCGGTGTTCTGAAAGATGGAAAGGTTCTGGCAAATATTGTCTCGTCACAGATCGCCCATTCAAAATATCCAAAATACGGGGTAAGGCTTCCATATACGAAATAGGTTCTCATATTCTGCTTACCATTTTAATTTCTTTAATATTTTTTTGAACTCCTCTTCTGTCATCTGTTGCGTGTTACGTATTCTCTTTCCTCTGTCTTCTAACTTTATGTCACTTTATCCTTTATCCTTTAACCTTTATCCTTGACGGTATTCTCTGTCCTCTGACTTCTGTCCTCCGCCTTCTACCAACTATCCAAAGAAGATAAGCAGAACCCCAAACATAGCGAGTATAATTGATACAACTTTTCGTAGTGTTATTGTCTCCTTTAAGAAAATTGCTGCAAGAACAATGACAAAAATGGTACTTGTTTGATTCAGTGCAGAGGCGATGGAAGCCTTTGCATATTTCATACCCGCTAACCAGAGAAACATCGCAAGATATGCTCCAAGAAAAGAGCCGCTGACTGTGAAGCCCCATCCTCGTGGAATAAAGAGAGAAGATATAACTTTGCGACGCAATGGATGCAACAAAGCGACAATAATAAGTGCAACTGTCCCACCAAACAAACGAACTTCTGTTGCCCACAAAAGTGGAGAGCGTTCGAGTAATGGTTTTATCATCACGACTCCTATAGCTGTTGCAGATACTGAAATTACTCCTATAAGAATCCCCCACAAAAGTTCTTTTCTCTTTATTTTTTCTCTGTTCTTAACACGTAATGTAAAAAGAACAGCAGAAATAATCAGTGCTACCCCTGCAATTTGTATAACTGTCATTCTCTCTCCGAGCCAGAGGACAGAAAGAGCTATAATAAACGGGCTATACAAGCAAACAACTATTGCGGATAAACCTGCTCCAATTAGGTTTAAGCTTTTGAAAAAAAGCGTATCTCCAATACATATTCCAATTATACCGCTAAGGATGAGGAGCAGATACTCACTGAAAGGAACGTGCCGAAAGAGTGTTTCTCCAAATATTAACATAGTAGGAATTAATAGAAGCATGGCAAGAATATTCTTAAAGAGATTAAGAGCAATTGGATGGACCGTTTCTCCACTCTTCCTAAAAAGAATAACTGCGGATGCCCAAACAATAGCAACTACAAAAGCTAAAATTTCCCCGAGATATGGAATGGTTCCATTCATGTTTTTGTATTATAGATTTTCTTACGAAAAGTCAAGTGAAATCTCAACCATAGATGGATATGGAGAAGTCAAAGGACAGACGACAGATAACAGATATTATTTTGCTACTACGAAAATTTGCTTGACTGATTTTTTACTACGTGGTATAAGATCTTGAAAGGAGCTGCGCCTGTAGCTCAACGGATAGAGCGTCGGACTTCGAATCCGCAGGTTGCCCGTTCGAATCGGGCCAGGCGCGCAAAGCTGCTGAAAGCGGCTGGCTAATGGTTTATAGCTAATACCGACACAGAATAGATGAACGACCGCAGACCGTTGACAACCAACCGATAGAAAAAACAAATATTAGATTATTTCGTAATTAACACACCCCTAAATCCCCTCTTATTAGAGGGGACTCGATGCACTCGCAATGACTAACTTAACGTTATTAACGAACTAAACGTACAAACGATCCAATGTGTATGGGGAATCAATAATTTATTTAACTTATATCGATCCTGTCTTTTTCTTCTTCTTTACCCAGTTCTCTTCCTTCTAAGAATGATTCTAAATAAAATATATATTCTTCTATTGAGGGCAAAACTTCAATAACACTATTAAGATCTAAACTGTCTATATTTACCATAGTAATTAGTTGTTTTAAATATGGAACAATGCCCCCGGGAATTATCTTCGTTTCGCCAAGCTTCACAAAAACATCTCTGGCATTTATTGGTGATTCAAGTGTCACGCTGTTAATTATCTTACCTTCATTTAGAGAAATAAGCTTTTGACCAAGATCTGTTACTGCGTACGATATACCTGTGACAAGGTACTTAACCTTGTTAAGATAAGACTTACTTATGTTCTCTTTTGCTCTTTTCGATGCCACCTTCAGTTCTTCCACGCTGAGTTCAAGTGACCTTAATTTCTCAAAAAGAGCTTCTTTATCCATATTTATTTATAGTATTTTGTGCTGAACAACCCTCTTGAAATTATTATACATCTCTATTTTTCACATGTCAAGGAAAAAGTCACAAACTAAGGAAATGATTGTAGTATAAATAAATAGTATAAATAATTATATATAGCAACGATACAATTAAAATTGTTGTTCTCTCGCTTATTAGCGCCTTTTTAAAATCCGGTTTTACAGAACTTCCTTCTTTATAAGATTTGAGTCCAGGAAAAAAAGAAGGTACATTATCTACATATCTTGTAAAATCCTTTGTGAATTTCTCTTTGAGAAATTTCTCTTCATGCTTTATAATGAAAGAATACTGAATTATGAATAGTATAATATATAGCATGATAAACCAGGGGGAAAAAGTATTTGCTGAAATTACAACTCCAAAGGAAATAAAGAGGTTCCCAAGATATATTGGGTTTCTCACATAACCATAAGGCCCATTTGTTACCAGAGAATCAGAACTGACTTTTTTCGAACGGGTTGTGAGCCCTGTATAGCCTACACTAATGAAACGAATTATCTCTCCACAAACAGAAGAAATAAACCCTATAATTATCGTTGCTGTAGACGGCTTTGCAAAGATAAGAAGGACGATGATTATTGGAACAGGGGTAAGACTTCGGTATCTGAAAAGAAATTTACCAATCTTCATAATCTAAACTTAGTCAATATGCGAAATTGAGAAACTGGAAACTAAGAAATTTTTCGAAAAAATCGTGGTTTGGAAATACTCCTACGTTGAAACTTCAGGGCACTGTTATCTTCCGAAGCTTAAGCATAGGGAGGCCCCTTGTACATATTCAATTTCCCAATTTCAAGTTTCCTAATTTCTCAATCCTGTTGAATTTTGGTTATTGGTCATTTTTCGTTCTTTAACCGTTCCCCAAGCTCCCTTTGCCTTTCTACAATCTTCCTAACTATCGTTCTTGCAACAGATAATGCTTCTTTTGCTTCAGTTGCAGTTACTTTGGGCGGGACTCCATCTCTAATGCTCTCAATAAATGATTCAATCTCTAACCTAAGTGGTTCAGCAGTTGTAACTGCAAGTTCTTTCCTTTCTATGTATGGATTTCCATTCCGAAAGGTCCTCTTATAATATTCAACTGAATGATCAAGGTAGTTTATAGAAATATAGGAATCTCTTTGAAAAAACCTGATTTTTCTCATCTTCTCTTTAGAAACTCTTGATGTATTAAGATTTGCTATCGATCCATTCTCGAATTCTATTCTCGCATTTGCTATATCGAATTCCTTACTCAGCACTGGCACACCAACAGCTTCAATCTTTTTTATCTTACTCTTAACTGAAGATAGCACAATATCAATATCATGAACCATAAGGTCATAGATTACAGGAACATCAACTCCTCTCATGTTGAAAGGAGAAAGCCTGTGTGATTCTATGAACAATGGATTCTCTATGAGATGTAAAGAAGTAATTACCGCAGGATTAAATCTTTCTATGTGTCCAATCTGGAAAACAACCTTCTTTTTTTCTGCAATCTTTATCAGTTCATCAGCTTGTTCCAGTTTCTCAGCTATTGGCTTTTCAAGCAGAAGGTGTTTATCATGCAAAAGCACATCCTTTGCAACATCGAAATGAAAAGATGTAGGGACAGCCACACTAACAGCGTCAACACTCTCAAGGAGTATATCCCTTTCCTTATGGTATGCTGTCCTATACTTCTCAGCAATTTCCTTCCCTCTTTTAACAGATATGTCACAAACACCTACAAGGTTTACATCTTTTATAGAACTTAAAATTCTTGCATGATGCTGTCCCAGATAACCAACACCTATTACGCCTACCGATAGTTTTGACAAAAACTCTCCCTGTTACATTCTAAAACTTACGAATTTAGAAAATTGAAATACTTAACACACGAAATTACGAAACTAGGAAAATCCGAAAACCTTAAAAAAGTTGTTGTATGAATTTCCCAATTTCGTATTTTCACAATTTCGGACTCTACAAATTTCGATTTTCTCATTTTCTTTACTTTAAAAAATAACTACTTCACCTTTTCTATTGCCACACCTTTCGATGCTTTCTCGAAAACCAGCTTACAATCTTTCATCTTGACAAAGATTGTATCCCCCCTTGCATACTTTTCTGTCAGAATCTCTTCAGCAAGTGAATCTTCAAGCAATCTCTGTATTGCACGGCGAAGTGGTCGTGCACCATAAGTGGGATCAAAACCTTCCTCAACTAAAAGGTTCCTTGCCTCTTCACCAAGAACGATATCGAAACCCTTTTCTTTAACTCGTTCCTTGACCTCTGAGAACATAATATCAACAATTGCAAGCATCTCTTCTTTTCCAAGCGAATGAAATACAATAATCTCATCAATCCTGTTTAGAAATTCAGGATTAAAACGTCTGTTCACCTCATCGAGTAATCTTCTTTTCATATTCTCGTAATCCTTGCCATCATCAGTCTTATGAAATCCGAGACTAGTTCCCTGCTTTATTTCCTTTGAACCTATATTTGAGGTCATAATCAAAACAGTATTCTTAAAGTTCACCTTTCTTCCAAAACTGTCTGTAAGAAGACCATCCTCGAGTATCTGAAGCAGTATATTAAAAACCTCTTGATCAGCCTTTTCAATCTCATCAAGAAGAACGACAGAATAAGGACGTCTTCTCACCTTCTCAGTTAACTGACCACCTTCATTATAACCAACATATCCTGGAGGAGCTCCAATAAGTCTTGAAACAGCAAATTTTTCCATATATTCACTCATATCTACTCTTATGAGTGCATCTTCGCTATCAAAGAGAAACTCAGCAACCGCCTTTCCCAGTTCAGTTTTTCCCACACCTGTTGGTCCCAGAAACAAGAAAGAGCCAATAGGTCTCTTCGGGTCTTTCAACCCTGTCCGTCCTCTTCTTATTGCTTTGGAAATCACCCTCAAGGCTTCGTCCTGTCCAACAACCCTTTTTCTTAAATCCTCTTCCATTCTTAGAAGTTTTATCTGCTCCTTCTCCTCAAGTTTAAAAAGTGGAATTCCAGTCCACATTGATATAACCTCTCTTACATCTTCAGCGGTTACTCTTATTTCCTGATTATCTACTTCCTTCTCCCAGTTTCTTCTTACCTTTCGTATCTCCTCTTCAAGTTTATCCTGATTGTCCCGGAGGGAAGCCGCCTTCTCATAATCCTGTTCCTTCACTGCATCCCTTTTTTGCTGCTCAAGCTCATCCATCTTTTTCTCAAGTCTGTTTATGTCAGGGGCAGAAGGAAAATTGGCAAGCTTCACCCTTGCCCCGGATTCATCAATAACATCAATAGCTTTATCAGGAAGGAAACGATCTGTTATATATCTTTCAGAGAAGGTTGCTGCAGTAACAATTGCCTCGTCTGAGTACTTTATTCCATGATGTTCCTCATATCGGTGCTTTAGACCTTCCAATATCTCTATGGTATCTTCAACAGTTGGAGGATTAATCATAATGGGTTGGAATCTTCTTTCCAGTGCACCCTCTTTTTCAATATACTTCCTGTACTCTTCCAGGGTTGTAGCTCCTATGCACTGAAGTTCTCCTCTTGCTAATGCTGGTTTCAACATGTTTGAGGCATCTATCGCACCTTCTGCTGCACCAGCACCCACTATCGTGTGTAGTTCATCAATAAAGAGCATTATGTTATCATTACTTCTTATCTCATTAAGGATAGCTTTCAAACGTTCCTCAAATTGACCTCTGTACTTGGTTCCTGCAACAACAGAAGCAAGGTCAAGCGCCAGAACTTCTTTCCCCCACAGAACCTCAGGAATACCTTTTTTTATAATCTTCTGTGCAAGTCCCTCTGCTATTGCTGTTTTCCCAACACCTGGTTCCCCTATTAAGACTGGATTATTCTTCTTCCTTCTTGATAGCACTTGAATGACTCTCTCAATCTCTTTTTCCCTTCCAATGATTGGGTCAAGTTTATTGTCTTTTGCGAGAGTTGTTAAATTTCTACAAAAATAATCAAGCGCGGGTGTCTTCGATTTCTTGTTATCCTTTGGATCATAGAGGGCTGGTGGAAAACCCCCAAGCAATTTGATAATTTCTGCTTTGGCAATGTCATATGAAAGTCCATAGTCGGAGAGAATCCTTGCAGGAACACTATCTCTCTTTCTCAGTAGACCAAGGAGTAAATGTTCTGTTCCAACATGTTTATGGTCCAGTTTCTTCGCTTCATCAATAGCCAGACTTACTACATGTCTTGCATCCTGACCAAGCGGTATCTCTCCTGATGCCAAGCCTCCCACCTCTCCTTCGCTTATTAGTTTCTGAAGTGACCTTGATATCTTCTCAAGATTTACACCGAGATTTGTTAGCACCATAACAGCAACACCGTTACCTTCTTTAATCAATGCAAGAAGAATGTGCTCAGCACTCACATTATCGTTACCATTAGATGCAGCCTCTTGCCTTGCAATATAAAGTAGTTTTCTCACTCTTTCTGTAAATCTCTCATCCATCATTTTTTCCCCCTGTTTTCAAGAGATAACAGCTCTTTAACAAAGAGTGCTCTCTTTTGATCTCTTTCATAATTATCCATTTTTTTATCATAAAAAAGTTGAAGATGTGCAGGTTGTATATATATGAGTAATTTATTCAACTGTTTCAATGTTACATCCCTAATTATTCCAAGTCCAACACCAAGTCTTACAGCAGATGAAAGATTGATAACCTCTTCAGTTGTTAGTAGATGAGCATATCTCAGGATTCCATAAGCTCTCCAGATCTTATCTTCCATCTGAACCTTTGCATTTTTCATTAGATCCGCTCTAGCATCTCTCTCCATATCCACAATATCTTTTACAACCTCTGTAACTAAAGAAACGATATCCTCTTCCCTCCTACCAAGTGATACACTGCTTGATAATTGGAAAAAATTTCCTTTCACCTCACTTCCCTCACCAAACAGACCTCTTACCAGTATTTTTTTAGTGTGTAACTCTCTAATAATCTTTTCGATCTCATTAGTTACAACAAGAGCAGGAAGATGAACGAGTGTAGAAGCTCTTAACCCTGTACCAATATTTGTTGGACACGATGTCAAGTAACCAAATTCTTTGTCGAAAGCATACTCAATCCTCATTCCTAAATCATCATCTAAAAGGTTAAGAAAATCAAATATTTCAAAAAGCTGAAGGCCACCTGCAAAACCCTGGATGCGCAAATGGTCCTCCTCATTAATCATCACAGAGATCTTTTCATCTTGATCTATGGCTGCACCGCTGGTGTCATATTCAAAACAGAGGTCGAAGCTTACAAGATGTCTTTCAACAAGAAACTCTTTTTCTAACTCTGAAAGCTCATTCATATCAAATAAGTAACCATTTTTGAAGGTTTCAATACTAATAAGTTCTTCGGACAATTCACTAAAAATCTTTCTCTTTTCCTCCCTTGTTGAACTGATAGAGAATTTATGATTCATTATGTTTCTTGCCAGTCTAATCCTTGACGAGAAAACAATCTCAGAGTAGGGTCCCTTAGGATCCACCCATTGACTTGGTCGCTGCATCATTCTATCTATCTTATCGCTCTTATTCATCTTTCTTAATTTTGACCGAGAGCGTCTTTATCTTATCCCTTAACTCCGCAGCCAGTTCGTATTCCTCTTTCTTTATTGCATCATCCAATTCCTTCTTTGCTTCTCTTATCGTCTTTTTCAGTAGTAATTTCCTTTCATCAAGAATTGGAATCTTTCCTCTATGTTTACCTCTTCCGTGCAATTCTCCTACAATCGAACTTACATAAGTTCTAAAAGTTCTATAACAGTTAGGACATCCAAGCTTGCCTTTTTTTTCTACATCAACTAATTTCCAACCACAAAGAGGACATTCAGAATCTTGCAGAATCTTTACATTTTCTTCACTCTCTTTATCTTTCTTCAATGAAGTTCCAGGGGAAATGAATCCTTTATTCCTGGCGCATCCTTCACAGATATAGAATTCCACTTTCTCACCATTAATAACCTTTGTGTACTTAATTCTCCCCTCTTCCTTTCCACAAATTTCACACATCATTTGCTGCCTCCTGAATTTTTCCATCTTCCAATTTAATTATATTACCTATTTTCTTTGCTGTCTCATCATTATGGGTTACTACAACAAGGGTTATGCCTTCATTACGATTAAGGGCCAAAAGCATCGAAAGTAACATGTTACTGTTTTTCTTATCAAGGTTCCCTGTTGGTTCATCAGCAAATATCACGGATGGATTGTTGATAAGTGCTCTTGCCACTGCGACTCTCTGTTTTTCACCACCAGAAAGTTCATTAGGCTTATGATCGTATCTATTTAGTAATCCAACCCTCAAAAGCAGGTTTTTGGCAATTTCTCTTGTTTTGTTTGTTTTCTCTCCGTCGATAACAGAAGGCATCATTACATTTTCCAATGCACTAAATTCAGGCAAAAGGTGATGGAATTGAAAGATAAAACCGATTCTCTTATTCCGTATTCTGGCGAGTTCTTTATCAGGATAGTCATACAAACTATGGTTATCAAGAACAACCTTTCCCTCTGTTGGTTTATCCAATCCGCCAAGAATATGAAGAAGTGTGCTCTTTCCCGCACCAGAAGGTCCTACAATTGTATGTATCATTCCTTTCCGAATTGTTATGTCAATACCTTTTAGCACCTGGAGACTATGCTTTCCTGTCTTAAATACCCTTTTTATATCTATACCTTTTAGTAAAACTCCATTCTCTAACATCACTTTTACCTCTTTAGAACCTATTCATATCTAATTGCCTTAACAGGATCGAGCCTCGAGGCCTTCATTGCAGGATACAAAGTTGCCACAAAACTCGTAACAATAGCAGCAATTGATACAATCACGAAATCACTCACCACCATATGAACTGGCAAAGTGTCAATGAAGTATACGTCTCCAGGAAGTGAGATGAACTTGTATTTACCAAGAAGAAAAGAGATTAAGAAACCTACAATAATCCCCAGTGCAGTTCCAGTTGTACCAATAATAAGTCCTTGAAAAACAAATATCCTCATAATCTGCCTGCTTGATGCACCCATTGATTTTAGAATACCAATCTCTTTGGTTCTCTGTATAACAATCATAATAAGGGTGCCAATGATATTAAATGCTCCAACGATTATGATTAAGGTTAGTATGATAAACATAACTACCTTTTCAAGTTTTAATGCAGCAAATAGACTTCTATTCATTCGTATCCAGTGATTTGCCTTGAAGGGAAAACCAAGTTTTTTCTCGAGTTCTCCTGCAATCTCAGGGGCTTTATAGATATCATCGATTTTTACCTCAATCCCTGTTACCGCATCTTCTAGCCCAACAAGATGCTGAGCACTCGCAAGAGACACAAAGGCTAACTGGGCATCATATTCATACATCCCAGCCTCAAAAACTCCTGTTACTTTGAAACCCTTATACGAAGGGATAAAACCAACAGGAGTTGGTGTAAAATTGGCAGATGAAAAAACAGATAATTCATCGCCAACGTTGACCCTCAGGTTATCGGCAAGAATTGAACCGAGGACAATACCTGGTTTCTCTCCATCTGAAAGATTGAAAGTTCCATAGATAAGTTTTGACTCTATATTGCTCACATCTGAAAGGCTCTTCTGGTCAACACCCCTCAGGACAATTCCGTCCACATAATTATTGTGATTTAACATAACCTTTGTGTATATAAACGGTGCTGCACCTACTACATGGGGTGTATTTTTAACAACAGTAAGAACTGAATCATAGTCAGTTACAGGCTCATTGAAGTATTTCATAACTGCGATATGTGCATTTGTGCCTAATATCTTGTCTCTAAGATCCTTATGAAAACCACTCATTACAGATAGAACGATGAGAATCGTAGAAACACCAATGAATACACCACAAATAGATATGATAACAATAATACTCTGAAAAAGAGTGCTCCTTTTTGCCTTTAGGTATCTTTTTGCTACAAAGTATTCAAATTTCATTCTTTAGTTTTTAGTTGCGGAAAGATAATTACTTCCCTGATTGAGGGAGCATCAGTTAAGAGCATTACTAATCTGTCAACACCCATTCCCAGTCCTCCAGTTGGCGGCATACCATGTTCCATTGCTGTTAAGAAATCCTCATCCAATTCCTGGATTTCTTCTTCACCAACCTCCTTTAACTTTTTCTGCTGATTGAATCTTTCCCGCTGGTCAAATGGGTCATTCAATTCACTGAAAGCGTTTCCGATCTCTATTCCAGCTATTATGGGCTCAAATCTTTCTACAAGTTCAGGATTGTCTCTATGTTTCTTTGCAAGTGGTGAAATTTCAAGCGGGTAATCAATCACAAATGTTGGCTGGATGAGTCCTGGTTGCACCAGCTCACTGAAAATCTCATCAAGGATTTTACCCCTGCTTGCATTTTCATTAATATCAATACCATGCTCTTTTGCAAAAGCGTAAACCATATCCTTTGATAATTTAGAAATATCCTCTCCCGTGACAGATTCAATTCCTTCATAGAATCCGAGTCGTTTCCAGGGTCTTGTCAAATCAATTTCATTCCCCTGATAATTGAACCTATTACCCCCCAAAACTACCTTAGAAACCCCGGTAACAATCTCTTCCGTGAGTTCCATCATATCGATATAGTCGGCATATGCTTCATAAATCTCTATCATAGTGAATTCAGGATTATGGAGTTTGTCGATCCCTTCATTTCTAAAATCCTTGCAAATCTCATATACCTTCTCAATCCCTCCAATAATCAACCTTTTTAGATATAGTTCATCTGAAATACGCAGGTAGTAATCTCTATCGAGAACATTATAGTGAGTTTTGAAGGGCTGTGCAAATGCACCACCATAGAGGGGTTGCAATACTGGAGTCTCTACTTCAATAAAACCTTTGCTGTCAAGAATCTCTCTCATTCTTTTTATGATCTTCGATCTAATCACAAATATTTCCTTAACATCTCTATTCATGATAATGTCAAGAAATCTCTTCCTGTATCTTGTCTCTTTATCTTTCAGACCATGCCATTTCTCTGGTAAAGGAAAAAGTGATTTTGATAGGAACTCGAACCCTTTTACAAGTAAGGTTAGTTCTCCAGCGTTAGTCTTAAATATCTCCCCCTGAACACCTATTAAATCACCTATATCAATGAGCCGGACTATCTCAAATAGGCTCTCATCAAGAGTATCCTTCCTGAAATATATCTGGAGTTTTCCACTGCCATCCTCAATATCTGCAAAAACAGTCTTTCCGTGTCCCCTCTTTGCCTTTATTCTTCCTGAAATAGCAACTGCATCAAGCATTAGCGATTCCTCTTCCTTCTCCCTGATTTCACTAATCATATGAGTTCGTACAAACCTGTAAGGATAAGGATTTATACCTAACTTTTTTAATTCCTTCAGTTTTTCTATCCTAATTTTCTTTTGATCCAGAATCTCATCTTCCATTTCTACAGTTCCTCCGTACGTATTATATTTAATCATTAATTATAGACACAAAACCGTTATTTGTCAAGAAAAAAGGAAATCGGAACCACAGAGGCACAGAGAACACAGAGGCTTGCAGTAGTTACCCACCCTCACCATCAAACCTCTTTCACCGCAGAGAACGACATTGTTTGGGTAACCCAACCCCTCCACTACCTACTGCCTTTCTCAGCTGTCGGCTGTCAGCGGTTTGCTTCAATCTTACATCTTTAATCCCAATCCTCTATTCATATTACTTTCTCGTCCCTCGTCCCTCATCTCTCATCTGTCTTCTCCCTACTGTCCTTCTGCCACTGATTCCACCCCATTATATACAAAACTATCTAACGGGATTATCCTAATCAACAGAAGATAAGATTTTGCTTGACATTTTTCCGCTTCTCTGTTATATAAAATGGTTATCCAGCAATAGATTTCTATTCTCATTGCTGGATTTAATAGCTAAATGGTACTAAAAGCCATAAGGAGGTTTCATGGCATTAAAGATTGCTATCAATGGTTTTGGTCGTATTGGAAGATTGGTCTTCAGGATAGGAATCAAAAATCCTGACTTTGATTTTGTAGCTGTAAATGATATTACTGACCCAGAGAATCTTGCTTACTTGCTAAAATACGATTCAACTCACGGTGTCTTTGAAGAGGATATTAATGTAGAAAAGAATGAATTAATAGTATCTGGCAACAGATTCAAAGTTCTTTCGGTCAAAAGTCCAAAAGACCTTCCCTGGAAGGACCTTGGAGTTGATATAGCCGTTGAAGCAGTAGGCATTTTCAGAAGCAGAGAAAAGGCTGCAATGCACCTTGAAGCAGGTGCGAAGAAAGTAATCCTTACAGCACCAGGAAAGGGTGAACCACCAGATTTTACCTGTGTTCTTGGAATAAATGAAGGAGATTATGATCCAGCAAACCACCATGTAGTATCAAATGCTTCCTGTACCACGAACTGCTTTGCTCCAATGGTAAAGGTATTGAATGACAATTTTAAGATAAAGAAGGGTTTCATGACCACAGTGCATGCTTATACAAATGATCAAAGGTTGATTGATACACCCCACAAGGCATTGCGAAGGGGAAGGGCAGCAGCACATTCAATCATTCCAACAACTACAGGAGCAGCTAAAGCGATTTCTCTTGTTATGCCTGAACTTGCTGGTAAACTTGACGCAATAGCCATCAGAGTTCCTGTAATCGATGCTTCTCTTGTGGATTTTGTCTGTATCCTGGAAAAAAATACGAGCGTAGAAGAGATAAATGAAGCATTCAAGAAAGCAAGTGAAGGTGCATTCAAGGGACTTATCGAATATTCTAAGGCACCTCTTGTCTCTGTTGATATTATTGGTAATCCCTATTCATTGATATTTGATTCACTCCAGACAAAGGAAGTTGGTGGTGATTTTATTAAAGTTCTTGGATGGTATGACAATGAATGGGGATACGCAATGAGGGTTGTTGACCTTATAAAACACATTGGTGAAAGGCTTTAATGATTCTAAATAAGTTAAGGGTAACAGATATTGACTTAAATAATAAAAGGGTCTTTACAAGGTTAGACCTTAATGTGCCGCTTGATAAAAATTCTAATATCACAGATGATTACAGGATTACATCAGCTCTTCCTACTATTAGATACATTCTGGAGCAAGGGGGAAAACCTATTCTTGCATCCCATCTGGGAAGACCAAAGGGAGAAGTTGTTCCCGAACTGTCATTGAAACCGGTCCTGAAAAGACTGCAGCAACTTCTTGATAAAGAGATTATATTCTCAGAGAATATAACGGGTGAGGACGTTGTTTCAAAAAGCAACGAGTTGAAAGAGGGACAGATACTGCTTTTAGAAAATCTGCGTTTCAATCCGAACGAAAAGAAGAATGACCCCGAATTCAGTAAAAATCTATCTCTCCTCGGTGACATTTACATAAACGATGCCTTTGGAACTGCTCATAGAGCACATAGTTCTGTCTCAGGAATCACTAAATTCTATGAGAAAAGAGCAATGGGTTTTCTAATGGAAAAGGAGATAGAATGGCTTGGATACGCTATTGAGAATCCGAATAAACCTTTCATAGCAGTTCTCGGTGGTGCAAAAATATCTGGCAAAATTGAAGTAATAATGAACCTTATTCAAAAGGTTGATACGATTCTTATTGGCGGAGCAATGGCTTTTACATTCCTCAAAGCAGAAGGGGCATCGGTTGGAAACTCATTAATCGATGATGAAAAACTACAGGAAGCAAAAAAAATACTTAAGTATGCAATGGAAAAAAATACAAATCTTGTTTTACCAAGTGACTTTGTTGTTGCTACCGAGCTTTCAGAGGGTGCGAAGGTTGATGTAGTAGAGAAGGATAAGATACCAGAAGGATGGATGGGACTCGATATAGGTCCCACCACAACCAAAATCTTCACAAATGCACTTCATGATGCCAAGACTATCTTCTGGAACGGACCTATGGGTGTTTTTGAAATGGAAAACTTCAGGAATGGAACAATCAAAGTCGCTCAAGCAATAGCAGAGGCAACTGAGAAAGGGGCTGTTTCTGTAATAGGCGGTGGAGACAGTGTATCTGCAGTAAAAATGTCAGGTCTCGAGAAATCCTTCACACATATCTCAACAGGTGGAGGCGCTTCTCTTGAGTTTATGGCTGGCAAAGAACTACCAGGAATACTTTCACTCTCAGAAAAGGAGGAAAGTTGAGAAGATACCTGATCGCTGGTAACTGGAAGATGAATAGGACTAGTAACGAAGCAATTGAACTTACAAAAAGCATAATTTTACGTACCAAAGGTATCGATAATGTCGACATAGTGATCTGTCCTCCATTCACTGCACTTACTGCTGTTTATTCAATTATTAAAGACTCAAATATTCAACTGGGCGCACAGAATATGTTTTATGAAGACGAGGGTGCTTATACAGGAGAAATCTCTGGAAGATTTCTCAAAAACATAGGTTGTGAATATGTAATAATTGGACATTCCGAAAGAAGAAAATATTTTTATGAAAATGATACTAATGTGAACAGAAAGATTAAGAAAGCACTTGAGCTTGACCTCATCCCAATTGTATGCGTGGGAGAAACGCTTGAAGAGAGAGAAAAGGGAGAGACGGATAAGGTTGTAAAAAAAGAGATTGTTGGAGCACTACAAGATCAAGCAGATAAGGAACAGATAATCTTTGCATACGAACCCATATGGGCAATTGGTACAGGCAAAACAGCTCAACCTGAAGACGCGAATAAGATTCATGAACTAATACGGAATACAGTAAAAACAGAGTTTGGAATGGACGAACAAACTGTTAGAATCCTTTATGGTGGTAGTGTAAAACCATCAAATGTTGAAGAACTGATGTCGCAAAACGATATTGATGGTTCGCTCGTTGGTGGAGCAAGTCTTAACGCAGAAAACTTCGCTGAGATAATTAAAACCACAGCAAAGCTCGCATAGGAGGAATAATGTTTGCAATACTTCTGCCAATACATATTGTAGTTGCCGTTTTACTCATTCTTATCGTTCTCATGCAGCAAGCCAAAGGTGCAGGGCTTTCTCCTGTCCTTGGTGGTGGACAGAGTGTTTTTGGTGCCCGAGGAGCTACTTCATTTCTGTCAAGAATGACTGCAGTTTTTGCTATACTTTTTATGATTACATCAATTCTGCTTGCCCTTACACCTAAATTTAGAACAGCACGAGGAGGAATAGAACAAGACCTTAGAAAAGATTTAGCTCCAATGGAGACCGCTCCAGAGCTTCCAGGTGGAGGAACTGAGATCCCACCTGAGCTTCCAAGTGGTGAGTAATGTTACGAAAAAAGGAGTACTACCGATGAAGGCAGTAATAGAAACAGGAGGATTCCAGTACACAGTTAAGGAAACTGAGAAAATAAAAATTCCAAGAATCGATTTAGAAATTGGTAAAAAGGTCAAATTTGATAAGATTCTTGCAATAATTGATGGGAAAAAATCACAATTTGGTAAACCTTATCTTAAAGAATATTTTGTTGAAGGAGAAGTTATCTCGCAAAGCAGATATCCAAAGGTCATTTCATTTAAGTTTAAAAGAAGGAAAGACTATCAAAGAAAGAAAGGACATCGCCAGCATTATACCGAGGTGGTTGTTAAAAAGATAACGACAAAAAAAGTCAAGAGATCTCTGAAAAAACCTTCAGAGATCACTGATTAAACCCCATTAGAAAATAAATTCTCTAACGGGGCAAGCAGATTAGAGAAACACAATTACACAGATTAAGAAAGAAATAAACATGGAGGAAAATTATGGCACATAAAAAGGGTGTAGGTTCTTCAAGAAACGGAAGGGATAGCAAACCCAAATATCTTGGAATTAAAAGATTCTCAGGACAAACTATAAACGCAGGAACAATCATTGTTAGACAAAGGGGTACAAGGGTTCACCCGGGAACAAATGTAGGCAGGGGAAAAGACGATACACTTTTTGCCCTAATTACTGGAATAGTAAAATTTGAACCATTTGGAAAGAACAAAAAACGAGTAAGTGTCTACGCAGAGGCTTAGCCCACTCTCCCACCCACTACACCAGTTAATAGTTATTGGTTATTAGTCAGTAGTTATTTGTGTACGAAGTTATTTGACAATAAGACCAATTGGACTATTCAGACAAACAAGGCATTTTGTGAATCTATTCTTTCCTATCCCACCAAGTCTTTTTTCTTAGACTCAGATTTTCTCGGATTAAATTCATTTAATTCATTATTAACGTTAGTATCGTTGATTTTGTTATTGGTGTTTCGGATTTTGGTATTCCTTCGTCATTCGGGCTTCGGGTTTAGTCATTCACTTCTCGTCCACCTACGCTAAGACCCACCTACGTTAAAACTTCGGTGGGTATAGCTTTGGTGGATAGATAAATTCGAGGTTAATCTCTATTTAAATAATGTATGGAGTTTCTTAAGCATCTTCAATTTATCTGAATTACCTATCTTTGCCTTTAAGACTGCGTCTTTCAGAAAACTGATTGATTCATCGTATACTTCTCTGTTTACAGGATAGGGATACCCATCCTTACCACCGTGAGCGAAACTGTATCGAGCAGGGTCAGAGAAACTTGGTGCAACTCCATAAGTTAGTTCAGATATAAGACTCAGAGCTCTCAGTGTCTTCGGACCAACCCCTCTCATTCCAAGGAGTATTTCAAAATCCTCAGGTGACCTTTCGTAAGTGGAGATAAGAATCTTCTTTATCCTATCGGGTCGGATCTGCGAGAGTTTCACAGGATGTTCAGCAGGAAGATGTAATTCATTTATTCTTTTGAGTTCCTTGATAACCCTCTCAGGTTTCTCCTTTGAAACTGAAGTTATTACTTTCCTTGCTTCATCGCTCTCTTTGGCAACCAGGTTTAATATTTTAGAAGTTTTTTCGCACTCAATACCTGAATGTGGTTCACATACAAAATCCTCAACCTTCTCACCCAACCAGTGGTACCTTCTTGCATATCGGTTTGCCTCATTCATCCCCTGCTGGACTACTGCCCATTCACCGTTTTCACTAAAGAAGAAGACATGATGGTAAATCTGATAACCGTCCTGTATGCCTGAAGAATCAACCTTTGCAGAAAGCCTACTTGCATAAACAAGTGGTTTGGGATTAATTCCGATTATGTCCGAGACTTCTTTTATCTCCTCAGGAGTCTTTCTTGAAGTTCTACCCTTTCCTCCTGCGATATGGAATCCGTATTCATTGTTTATCTCCTTAAATCCTGATTTAATTGCACCACAGACGGTTGTTGTAAGTCCGCTTGAATGCCAGTCAAACCCAAGAATGCTTCCGAAAGCCTGAAACCAGAATGGATCAGACAGCCGTCTTAAAATCTCTTTTGTACCTTTGTCTATTATAATGGCACAAATTATTTCGCGTGAGAGATTTTCCATCCTGTTAAAAAGCCACCTCGGAGCTTTCCCGTAATGTAAAGGCAGATTCGCAACACCTGTTCTTTTCATGTTAATGAATTTATCGTATCAGATATTTTTCATGTTATCAAGAGATTTTTCTTGAACTTTTTAATCTCATATGATATATGATATTAATTGCAGGGCAAAAAAATATTATAAAATATTGTACAGGAGGTATAATGAGAAAAATAACTATTTTATTGCTTGCTCTCTCTTTTGTTTTCGCAGCCTTTTCTCTAAATGCACAAGAACTCTATAAAGCACCTCGAAAGGAGAAAATCGGTAAAAGATTACAAAGTTCTCTGGAGAGGATGAAAGAAACTGATGAAATAAATATCTGGGTCTTTTTTACAGACAAAGGCATTTTCACAAAAGATGATTACGAGAACAGAATAACTCAATACAAAAATAATCTGAGCGATAGGCGAAGGAGAAGAAGAGAGAAAACAGGAAAAGCAGAAATAGTAAATCTCACTGACTTACCTGTAAATAGAGACTATATAAGGAAGATTGAGGAGACAGGAGCAAAGAGGAGGATCATATCAAACTGGTTAAACGGAGCAAGTTTCAGGGTTAGCCAGAAAGAGATAGAAGAAATAAAGTATCTTCCTTTTGTTTTAAGTATAGAGAGGGTTGAAAAATTCTATTTAACACCTGAGCCATACGAACCAGCTGAGAAGATTATGGAGGAAATGGACATAAGGGGAATACATGAATTTAATTACGGAGGCTCAGAAAGACAAGACTCGCTTATTGCAGTAGATATTGCGCACTCTCATGGTTACTTTGGTGATGGCGTAAGGATTGGTCTCCTGGACGACGGATTTATGATTGACACAACCCGGTTTGAAGCACTTGGGATTGTGAGTAAACGCATAATCGATACATGGGATTTTATTAATGATACTTCGTACGTCGGTAAACTTCCAGGGGAATATCCAAACCAGTGTAAACACGGTACCTCGATGTTATCCTTAATAGCTGGATTCAAGGATAATGAACTCATAGGACCTGCATTTAATGCAGAATTCGCTCTTGCAAAAACAGAAATACGTAATCCTTGGGATATAATACAGGAGGAGGACTTCTGGGTTGCCGCAGCTGAATGGGTAGATTCCTGCGGTCCGAATAATGGTGGTGTAGATATAATATCGAGTTCACTTGGTTACAAGGTTATAATCGATACAATAGACCATTTTTATTCTGATATGGATGGAAATACTACAAAGATTACAAAGGCTGCAGATCTGGCAGCAAGTAAAGGCATAATTGTTGTTACAGCTATGGGAAATATTAGCTCTTCTTCCTTTTATCATACTTCAAGACCAGATACCTGCATAGTTGCACCAGCAGATGCTGACAGTGTAATCTCAGCTGGAGCCGTGGATTTCAACCCGGATGCTGATATGTGGACATGGGCATGGACACCGGTAGATAGTATTCTTGGATACGGTGCTGCAATAGGTCCAACATATGATGGGAGAATAAAACCTGAAGTTTGTGCTTCTTGGAAGGGACATCATATAAATCCTGAATATAATCCGTCAGATACTTCTAATCAACACAAATATGTTACAGGGAGGGGAACATCTGTTGCTACAGCGTTAATCGCTGGTGGCTGTGCACTCATTCTTCAAGCACACCCTGACTGGTCAGCAATGAAGGTTAGGAACGTACTTCTCAATACTGCAAGTCAACACAGCTCTCCTGATGATACACTTGGTTGGGGAATTGCTAATATCTGGGAAGCAATAAATTATGAAACACCCGATATTCCATCCTTTGCTGAAGATGAATTTTCGCCCTTCTATCCAAATCCTTTCATACCAAAAGAACACTCCCAGGTTGTAATACCTTTCAACATAATGAATAAGGGACGTGGAGGAAAAATATACATTTACTCTGTATCCGGAATAAAAATAAAGGAGATCCATCTTCCTGATAATCTTTCACCAGGAAGGTATCTGACACCTGATGATGGAGCAGCAACCTGGGATGGAAAGGATGAAAACGGGGACTATGTTGACTCTGGTATCTACATCCTTCTTCTCAGAACAGGTTATGCAGCTTCTACAAAAAAACTCGCTGTTATAAGATAGAACCAAAGGGGTCAGACCCCTGGATACTGGCATACACGCAGGGGTCTGACCCCAAAATTTATTAAAAATCTATAAAATCAGAGATTCCTGTAGTATAAGGAATCTCCTAAAAAAATATTGACAAATATGGACACATATGGTAAAAAGTATCAATCACAAAGGAGGCATTATGATTAATTCAAAAACATTACTAATCCTAATCTTGCTAATTCTTGTACCTCTTTCGTTATTTAGCGAGAAAATAGCAGTTCTCGATTTTAAACCCATAGGTGTTGAACCCTCTCTTGTTGAAGCAATAACAACACTCCTAAAAGGTGATCTTTCATCTTACAAGGAATTCACACTGATTACTGTTGAGGAGAAGAAAATATGCGAGGACAAAGAGTGTGCAGCAGAAATAGGTTTCAAGGTAATGGCTCAGAAGGTAGTTTACGGTACAGTCTCAAAACTTGGAACAAAGTACATCATATCTGCCAGTGTCGTAGAAGTATCCAGTCATAACATTATCTATCAGGATAGGATTTCTGCAGCGAGTGCAGAGGATCTTGATATTGCTTCCGAAAGGCTTGCTAAATCTATAGCAACTGGAAAGAAGGTAGAGGCGACTGCAGAGATTGGACTGATCACTGAAGAGGAAGCAAAAGAACCAAGGAGAAGGCAGAGTTTCTACACGGTAGGAAGTAAATTCGGAATGGGGATGCCTCTTGGTGATACTTACGGTGGGACAAAAACTCTTATGTCTCTTGACGCAATTTTCTGGTATGAAACCCCAAGCTTTATTGCAGAATTTAGTGGTGGTTATACATTTACTCCATTTTCAACCGAGATTGCTTCAAATTATACCACCGTCACTGCAATGGAGTTTACCTTTTCGCAGTTATCCCTATTTTACCTTTTTTCAAAGGGGGATTTCTGTCCCTATGCTGGAGGCGGGATAGGAATGAAAAACTTGTGGATCTATAAACACCACCCTGAATTCTGGGAGACTGATATGGAAAGTGCATTTGGTATGGGATTGAATGCTAATGCAGGTCTTATTGCCTTTAGAACATACGATTTCAGGCTGCTTATTGATGTTGAATATTCCCTCAATATGGCAAATGTAGGGGAGGAGTTTGGTGGACCCCATCATTCTCTAGGTGTCTCTTTTGGTTTCACATATAGAAGACAAACAGGTGGAGGCTGCGGAGGTGGAGGTTTCGGATGTGTTGGAGTTGGCTGCCTGTAAAAACCTGGAATAAAATAGAATCTTTACTGTATAATTAATAAACCCCACACTACCATTCTAATGCTGGTGTGGGGTAAGTGTACATGCCCTGTAAAATCTGGGAAAATATCACAAATGTACTTCTATTTTACAGGGTATGTGACAGGTAATAAATCATCTTATACAGGAGGTGAAAATGAAAAAGCTATTCCTCATCCTTCCGGTATGCTTGATTGCGGCAATCGGCTGCAGAGAAGGATATCTGTCTGAAAAGATAGGGTCTTCAACACCAAAATCAGCAGAGATATCATCTGATAAATCCGCACTTGCTGGAGAATTTGAGGCTGAAACTGGTAAAAAATTCGAAGAGAAAATAATTAGAACTGCATCAGTAAGCATGAGATCAGGCACAGTTAGTGAATCTTATGATAAGACACTCTCGCTTGTCGAAAAATATCAGGGGCTTATTGTTAACTCTCGAATATCAAAGTACGAAGATAGTGAAGAAGCAACTGTGGAAATAAAGATTCATCCTAAATATTTCCTTTCTTTCCTGGATGATTTGAAAACTATTGCTGTAGAAACAAAGGGGTCAGGTCTCAACATTTAACATAAAAAGTCATTTAGTAGATTTAAATAGTGTCAAGAAAGAAATTTAGTAGATAGAAAATTCATTTTTGAAGTATTCGAGAATCAACTATGTTAAATGTTGAGACCTGACCCCTAAGAAGGAGAAAAAGATAAGACCATATTTTGATAGCATACTTCTTTATTGTCTAATTAAGGAGTTTCAAAGAATCAAAGGAGAAAGGGTGAAAGCCCTTAAAAGAGACGAGGAGAACAATCTTCTCCTCGTTTTTTCAAAAGAGATACTTCTTTCATCCATCCACCCCTCTTTCTACCGGGTTCTCTTATTGCCCCATTTGAAGGATTCAGACTACATTCGAAACGGAGAAATCAGTAAGAATAGAACGATGGCTTTGCAAGTTCCGCCATCCCACCCTGCTTATACAAAGCAGTCTCCAAAAAGATTCAAACAACTTTATAAAGATCTAAGAAAACATCACTTTGAGGACTATGTAAAGCAATTGATTGTCAGGGATGTAGTACAACTTGAGCTCGACAGAATCTTTTATATAAGCTTCTCAAAAAGAAGTACTGGCATATTATATTATCTTTTCTTTGAACTCACAGGACCATCCTCAAATGTTTTCCTGTTGGATAAAGAAATGAAAATAGTTTCACAATATAAAAAAACAAAGAAAAACAGAACAGGAGAGATATACTCGTTCAACAGTATATCTATCGATAAGATAGAAACTCACTCAAGCGAAAAAGTACTTCAAGATATATCAAATGCAAAATCTCCAATTTTGGCATTACAAAAAAAATTCAAAAAACTACCCCTATGGTTAAAGGAAACACTGAATTCAGCAAGTGAGCAGGAAGCAAACAAGTATTTCTCTAAGATAACAAAAAATGTAAAACCCTATATTCTCTTCAAGAATAAACTACCACTCTTCATCTCTCCAATTAAAATAACGGGTGATGCGAAGACAAAAACTTCGTTCAGTTCAGCTGTTTTTGAGCTCTATCGGAGTGAAATAGAAAAGGAGAAAAAAGAAAAGATTAGAAGAGAAATCGTAAAATACATTAAAGCTAAAGAGAGAGTATTTGAAAAACTTAAAACTGATCTTAATACGGCAAAATCGAGCCAGAAATTCAAAAAAATGGGTGAATTAATCCTTGTAAATCTTCAGAGTATCAAAAAAGGTGAAAAAACTATTAATATCAAAGACCCATATGAAAAAGGTAGACTAATAAAGATTGACATGGACCCATCAAAATCCCCTATTAAAAATGCAGAAGAATATTTTAAAAAACATAGAAAAGCAAAAAGAAGCAGAAATATTGTCGAAACAAGGATAAAAGATGTCAGTGAGGAAATCGAGAAAATGAATGAACTGAGAGAAGGAATAGATAATTTATCTCAGATAGAATTGACTGAACTTGAAAAGAAATTTCTTCCACAAAAGATTGCAAAAAGAAAGTTAAAGAAAGAAGAGAAAAGGTTCAGAACATTTCTAACTTCAGGCAAAAAGACTATTCTTGTTGGGAGAAACAGGCATGAGAATGAGAGATTAACCTTTGACTTTTCAAAACCAAGAGACCTATTTTTTCATGTAAGAGAAGCGCCCGGCAGTCATACAATACTTGTTAATGATGGCAAACTATCAAAGAATGATATCATAGAGGCTGCAAAATCAGCCGCATTTTTTAGTAGAGCAAAACATTCCACAATAGTCCCTGTGAGTTATACAGAAAGAAGGTATGTGAGAAGGTCTAAACGACTGGGCCCTGGTAAAGTAATCTTAACTAAAGAAAAAACCATCTTCGTAAAACCAGGGATACCTAATCACAAGAAGTAGGGAGTAAGGAAAGGAGAAAGATAGTATGGAGTAGGTAGTAAGTAGTAGACAGCAAATAGAAAGAAAATGACGAAGCCCTAAATGCGAATGACGACCTTTACCAGTAGACCGTTTTCTGGTGCAAGTAATCTTGGCAATCCCCATAGATTTAACTTGACATTAGGATAAAGGGATATTATTATTTAACAAATGGAGGTCTTATGAAAAGAGTACTTTATTTTATATTAGTATTTGCTGTAGTCTCCCCTTTATGGTCTACCACAACTCGATTAAGAAGTATGGGTAACCTTCAGATCGTAATTGATGATAATACAAACAAAATTGATCTTTTCAATTTTGGAAACAACCCTTGTGGTCTATTTACCACAGATGATACAACCACAATTGACCTTGACATTCTTTATGGCGAGGAGAGTTTTCAATATGATACTCTGAAGGGCGACACGACATATACTACCTTTGGTAACGCAATTCCTCCTGAACTACTGGAGTTTATCCCCACCTACAGCAGGGATGTCTTTCAATACCTTCCATTTATAACACTGCCAACAAACCGACTTTTCTATGTAGTAAGAAATAAGTCTGAGGACCTTGATGTCTGGGGGAATGTTCCTAGTAAGCAGGCTATAGGTTTTCTGGTAACATATGGAAAACTTAATCAAAACTTTACAGATGGAAAAGAGAATGCAGGAGGTCCTACAATAGGATTTATGTACGATAGGTTAATATCTCAAAACTTGCACCTTGGTTTCGAAGGTGGCTATATCACTGTAGGATATACAGGTGATGAAGACTATGAAGAAGCATCATTATCAAATCTCCAGTTAACACCCGCTGTATCCTTCATTCCTCATCCTTCAATAACAGTAGGTGTAAAAATGGATTACAACCGACCTTCCGCTTCATTTGGTTCGGGTGATTTCCAGTTGGATTATTCGGGAAATGCATTTAACTACTCCTTATCAATTATTACTGATATTAACAGTCTTTTTGATGCTGGAGTTCTGGTCGCTTATAAGACAATAAGCGCTACAGATGAAAACGACCAACAACATTTCTCTGTTAAAGGACTGGATGTTCGATTGAAACCACGTATTTGTCTTCCCAATCTTCCCTGCGCAATTGGTGCACTAATAGATATTAAGAAATGTTCAATGCTAAATAAATCAGATAACGATGATACTCTCTATGAAGATGAATATACAAAAATGGCTTTTGGGGGAGGTCCTGTCCTTGACACAAAATATTTTCTTCTTGGTTTCGAGTATATTTACTCAACTCTCAACGATAGAGAAGAGTATCTGTACATTGATACAACAAAAACATCCACTAATACTATCAGGATTGGAGGAGAAATAAGACCATTCAACTACTTAAACCTCCGTGGAGGATATGAATATGCTACAGAAAAGCAAAATGAACCTGGAAACAGAGAAATAGTATCGAGTACAATAGGAACAGGGTTTGGTATTCTATTGAGAAATTTAGTTCTTGATGCTTGTTACAACAGGATAGAAAAAAAGGAAGAGAATATAAAAAGAACGATAAAGGATAATGTATATATGATAAGTATAAGATATATTTATTGATAACCTTTACAACAGGAGTAAAGTGCTTTCCACTAAATCTCATCCACACTGGCAAGGATACAAAAGCAAAGTAGAATTCTTAGCCTCAGTAATTTTTCTTATAATTATTCTCTTTCAAGCTGGCTGCGCAAAGAGAGGAACAATAGTCAAATGTCCTAAAGAGGACTATGAAAATTTTCTCTCAGTATACATCTCACAATGTAATCTCGACAGTCTTTCAGGTAATGGAGACTATGAAATAAGAAAATCGGACGATATATTCTTTGGAAACTTCTCAATCTTTTATTCAAAAAATCCCTTACGATGGGGAATAACACTATATGGAATTTTTGGAGTAGTGCTTTCACAGATAGAGATTAAAAACGACAGTTTTAACATCTATTCTCCTCTGCTCGATGAATCAGTGAAAGGCTCTGTAAGAGATTTTAGCATAGAGGACTACACAGGAATCCCTATCTCACCCCTTTCTGTTCCACTTCTCACAACCGGGAGAGTTCCCCTCGATACCTTGCAGCTTCCTTCCTACTGTATAGAAAAAAATGAGAACTTGATTGAGTTCTTCTATGAATCAGGTAACAACAATGAAGGATTTGGATGGGTGCCTATCGATAAGAAAATCGATTACTATATATGTCAAAAAAAGGGAAGGAAAGATTTCCTCAAAGTGAAGTTCAGTGATTTCAAGAACGTAGGAAATCTATCATTCCCCCATTCTATCTTTTTTATTTATGCTGGGATGGAAGAAACATATTTCAAACTGAACTACAGATACATAGAAGTTAAATGATTCTTATACTTCTTAATCTTGCACTTGCACCAGGACTCTTTCTCCTAATCATATTCTACTTCGTTGATAGAGAGAGAGAACCCCTCGCATTAATCTTCGCGACCTTTTTTGCAGGGGTAGGTGCATCTATTCCAATTGTACTCTTAGAAATTTTTGCTGCTTCTCTTTTTGCCCCACTCACAAGAACTATTTCTCAACAGGTACTTCAGGTATCCTACATGTTTCTCGTTGTTGCTCCTGTTGAAGAAATACTTAAGTTTGGAGCAGTTATGGCAGTTGTCTTTGTATCAAGAGAATTCAATGAATGGTATGATGGAATTCTTTACGCTATGGTAGCTTCACTTGGTTTTGCAACACTTGAGAATATTTCCTATGTTATTTCTCACGGTGCTACTGTGGGTTTCATCCGATTCTTTCTCTCTGTTCCAGCTCATGCACTATTTGGTGGGATTATGGGATTTTTTCTGAGTGGAGCAAAATTTTCTCGAAGACCACTTCCCTGGTTCCTTGGAGCACTACTTATACCTATTTTGCTACATAGTCTTTTTAACATCTTTCTGATTTCTGGTAAGATTTATGTAATACTTCTCGTAATTCCTTTAAGTATGCTTATGTGGGTTTCATTAGTATTGGCAATACGGAAAGGATGGAAGTTAAAGAAGGCAAAGAAAGGGGTTTAGCGTCCAAATTGTGTCTTAATGTGTTTTGCGGATTCAACTCCTAAAATACGCGAAAGAATAATATAAACAATCCCCCCGATAACAAAGAGTCCAATGGCTTCAGTCAGAGAATTAATTGGTCTTGAAAATGTCAACTTTTCTTGTAGATACAAAAGCAAACTGTAGACTAAACCTCCAGATAAGCCAGCAGATATTATGATCCTTATAAAATCATCCAGTATCTTTTTCCCATCTATATTCTTTAGTTTCTTCTTGAGAAAGTATAAAAGTAGTGTCAAGTTAAAAATACTTGCAATTGACGCTGCGAGAGCAAGTCCACTGAAGAATAAAAATCTCATGAAAATAAGAGACAGGATAATGTTCAAGATAACAGTGAAGATACTTAATATTAAAGGTGTTCGAGCATCCTTGTAAGAATAGAAAATGCTTGTTACAATCCTTGATGAAGACATTGCAAATATCCCGAGTGAGTAGAATGCAAGTGCCTGGGAAGTAAAGATTGTGTCCTGTGATGTGAATGCACCCCGTTCAAAAATAAGACCTACAATAGGAACCCTTAGGATAAAGAGAAGAACCGATGCAGGGATTGTAAGAAAAAATACGAACCTGAGAGAACGGGAAAAGATTTCTATCACTTCATCATCTCTTGACTCTGAAACAAGTCTCGCTGCGTCCGGTAATGTTACAGTAGCTACTGCCATTCCAAGAATGCCTATTGGGAGTTGCATTAAACGCATTGCATAGCCAAGATAGGAAACTGAACCTTCAATAAGAAAGGATGCAAGGAACATATTAACCATTACATTTATTCTTGTCACAGCATAACTGAATTCAATGGGTATCATTATCTTTAATAATCTCAAGAGACCTTTCTCTCTGAAGTTTATTCCCTTTACGAACCTGAAACCCGACTTAACGAAATACGGTATCTGTACAATCAATTGCAGAAAGGCTCCTACTAAAACACCAATGCCAATCGACAAAATAGGTGAAATACCTCTCTGTATAAGAAAAGGAGAAATGACAAATCCACAACCAATTATTCCTATATTGAAGAGTGTTGGAGCAAAACCAGTTGTGAAAAAATGGTTATAAAAATTCAAAATACCCATTGCTAAGGCTGAAAGAACCATAAAGATAACAAATGGGAAGATGATACGAGTTAAATGAATGGTTAAAGCTAATTTTTCAGGGTCATTTGTAAATCCGTAGGCAATAGTGCGAACAATCTGTGGTGAAAATACCATACCTATGGCGGTAAGTGCACCGATAAAAAGTAAAAGAACATTAAAAACATATCCTGTAAATTGGAAAGCCTTTTCTTTTCCCCTCTTTTTTTCGTAATCAGAAAAGATAGGAAGAAAAGCTGCGCTGAGTGAACCTTCTGAAAATAGATCTCTTAAGAGGTTGGGGATGTTGAATGCTATCCGATAGGCATCCATCATCATCCCAGCTCCAAAGAGATAAGAAAAGGTCATCTCCCTTAGGAGTCCTAAAATCCTTGAGATGGCAGTTCCAAGACCGAAACCACTTACTCTTCGTGTGAAACTTTCTTTTTTCTCTATTCTCCCTTGCATTTTTTTAGTAATTGGTTCATGTTACGAGTTACGGGTTCTTACTTAACGGTTACGGTTATGGCTACGATACCCGTTTCGTCTTTCGGTAACGTTCTTTGTCTAAATACACATCACCCTAACCGTTAAGCGATACGGGCTTCGTGACCGTTACCCAATTCGCTCATGGTTATGGTCTCCGTTTCGTCCCTCGTCCTAGCCCTTCGATTTCTCTCAGGATAAACCCTGCGGTCGTCCATCATCTTTCGCTCATCGCCATACGCCCTACTCCTTATTCCCTACTGTCTTTCTCTGTTTTCTGTCATCTGTCGTCTGTCCTCTGTCTCTAGTCTTATGTCTCAGGTCTAATGTCTTATGTCTAGTCCTCTTCTTTTATCTGTCTAGCCAAAATCGTCATTCTGGTTTCGGATTTCGTCATTCCTATACATATCTTTTACCTTTTCTACTTTATCCTTCCACTTTCTCCCTATTCCTTACTCCTTACTCCGTACTGTCTTTCTCTATCTTGCATCTCTTATTATGGAAACCTTATTCCATAATCCCTTAGTATCATTCTCCTTTCTTTTGTTAGGTATCCTCCCGAAAGAACCTGAGCAATAACCATATCCCAGTTATCATTCCCTTCCATTAAAACAGGGCCATTCTTTGATATAGCAATGTCCCAACCAACAGAACGTAACTCTGGTGATATTAAAGCAGCTTTTTTTGCCAGCATGACAATCTCATTCCAGAGAGGAACTCTTCCATCAGGAAAGAATTCCCTTATCTTCTCTTTTTTCTCCTCTACCCATGGACCCTCTTTACCTTTATACCCAAATGTCTTTTTATCAAGACTCCCATCCTTCACATTAATATTAACCACACATCCTCCCTGGTGAAGATTATCTGTAACACCTTTCTCTTTTCCCACTCTGAGCATTCCAAAATCAACAAGGATATCATTATCCTGAGTTATGAGTGTTGAAACTCTGATAGTGTTGAGGGATACACCTAATAAAACATTCATTAATGGATCCTGTTTGATTCTTTCCTCAATGATATACCCTCTGCAAGGGTCTTCTTTTGGCTGCCGTGTTTTGATATCCCTTTCCATGAATGAAAATACCTCTTTTAGATTATATGTTTTACCATCATTGCACCTCAGAACTTTTGTTGAAACCAGTTCTTCAAAAATCATTATTCCTTTACCGCCAAGTGACCCTACAGGTTTTATTACCAGGTCTTTTATATCAGTTCTTAATAACCATTCTTGAAAATCTCTTCTGTTTCTGAGTGGAGTCCCGTCGATAAAAAAACCCCTCCCAGGATAGTAGAACCCATAGACCTTTACAATCGGGAGTTTGAACTGCGAATAGTAGAGGTAAAAGAGAAACTTATTCTGGAGAATGGGAATCCATCCTTTGCTGTTGAGCGTTGCTCTAAAGATCTTTATTATCTTCTCATTTGAAATAAAAGAGAGCTTTCCAGACCTTGATATATCTTTTTTGTAAAAACCATAAAGGTTGTATTCAAGAGGACTGAACCCATGGCAAAAACCAAGAGTAACCATATCAAAAAGTTGCAGAATGGAGATTTTCCTTCCATAAGAACTTGAAGCCCGTAGTTGCTTTACGAATTTATTTGCTTTTGTCAGGTTTAATGTCACCTATCCACTCCAGAAACACGGTCTTCTGTTCATTTAAAACATTACATCACATCTTTTTCCTTTTGTCAAGAAAATCTTTCAGCTACAGTCACTTCACCACTAATACGCTACCCTGATATTCTGGTAATCTGCCTTCTGGCCTGTGTTATGTGTTACTTTATCCTTTACTTTTATCCTTTTCATCCTTCGCTTGTTATCTGTCTAGTCAAAATCGTCATTCTGGTTTCGGATTTCGTCATTCCTGTACTTATCTTGTACCCTTTCTGCTTTACCCTTTACCCTTTGCCTTTTCTTCTCCCTACTCTTTACTACATACTCCCTACTGTCTTTTCTGTGGTCTTATGTCTAATGTCTTAGGTCTCAGACTTATCTTCCATCCTATATCCTACATCTTCAATCCCAATCCTGCGCTCATATTACTTTATCCTGTATCCTTATCGTCCTTCGTCTATCGTCTATCGTCCATCGTAACTAGTCTGTCTTCTGACTTCTGTCCCTTTTAGGGAACGGAAGACACATCATAACCCACCTTAGAGGAATAGTCAAATGTTTTTAGGAATAAATCATCAAGAAAAACAGGTAGAATTTTAGCTACCTCAATGGATAAGTCTAGCTGCT
>SDBS01000240.1_pt1 | contig 49432 bp, 40 predicted proteins | sample 2277091 | NCBI WGS metagenome assembly SDBS01 (sample SAMN10404972, study PRJNA504765) | marine sediment metagenome | isolation source: marine sediment core GS10_PC15, 163 cmbsf | place: Arctic Ocean: Southern Knipovich Ridge | collected 2010 | reverse complement strand
ACGCTGTTATGGTTTCCACGATCTGGATTACTTCACCCTTAAGATCAAGCAAGCAGCTCCTCGATCTCGTTCTCCATGAATACTGAATTATGTATACTACCCACACTTTTCGGAGGAGAACCAAATTCTCTAACTCTTTGATCGTCAAATCATCCTTCATCGCAAAATATAAAGACGCGGTATCTAGTAATCCTTTAGCGAGCTGGTGTGCAGATTGCGGCGAGGATGTGCATAAGGGGAAATAGGTCTGAAAGAGCACCGGGATATCCGGTTACTTTGAAATATACTTCACACGCAGGATCAAAACGAGGTCATAAGTGACAAGCACCAAACCCGGATCAAAATATTACAATTTATACAAAACCTTGCGATCATGTGGTGATGAGCAGATCTCCCTTAGTTTCGAGGAGATCGAGGAAATTATCGAGAGCGATCTGCCGCCATCTGCAAGAAAGAACAAGGAATATTGGAGTAATCGAGGTAAAGGAGGTGTTCAGGCCGCTGCCTGGATGGATGCGGGTTTTCATGTCAAGGAGGTTGATTTACGTGCGGAGGAAGCTACATTTTCAAAGCCAGTCCATCATTATGTGATCAATTCTGAGGCCGATGATGTGCGGTGGGATGGGCAGATGATCCGCGCCCTTCGTAAAACTATGGGTATGAATCAATCCGAATTCGCGGATGTGCTCGGGGTTCGCCAGCAAACTATCAGTGAGTGGGAAAATAATGTTTACCTACCCACGCGGGCGCGATCCAACCACATCACGATGGTTGCCGAACGGAGCGATTTTCTTTATAGCGCGGAGAAATAATTTCAGGATACGTCGTGCACTCGACTTGACAAAATATGCGGAACCGTGTAATATGTCAGTACAAGTTATCGTGGTTCGGTCCGGGTAGGAGGGAACGAAGTTCCCAGGAAGGCGCCCAGGGATCTGTCAGGGGGTGGAGATGCACATGTTCCATGGCAAACCCAGGGCGTTTTTCTTGTTCCCATCCAAGAGAGCATTTCTCAGCGAAGAAGATATTTGTGGAGGACTAAAAATTGCTGACTTTGGTGGTGAGGCCTGCCCCTTCTCGCACTCCGGTCGAATTCCCTTTATACCTCAACCACGGACAAAGACAGTATCAAAGAAAGGGTTGGCTGTGGAAGGACCTCGACTCCCTTCTTGTGGTTTCCAAGAAGTGGGATCTCTGGCAGAGTGGGGACGAGAGATCAACATAGCAGTGCCAGAAGATGCTGCCCATCTGCCAGTGTATAAATGTCGACAGATGTTTTTACTCGTCGTCCTTGATGCCTCTAACAGTTCAAGTTTGGGAGCCTGGCCGGAGGCTTGATGAAACGAGCCTCGTCGAACGAAGTGTAACCATCACACTTGATTTGCAAAAAGTAAAAAGGATAATCTACAATAATGTCGAGGGGCTTTTATGGTAGCCCTTCTTTATATTTGCTCGTTGAATTGATATCGTGCGTCCGACTCTCAAGGTTCACGGTGATCGTGCTGAAAGGGTAAAAAATCATCGTTGCTCGAATAAGCGACCCTGAATGCATTAAGCGTAATTCAATGATCCTGGTAAAGTATGAGCACCTGTATTGAAATCAAGCGGGACGAATGCTGTGAAAACCGATAAATTTCGCAAAACACGACGTGGCGGTTTGAGGAAAGCCATGCGTCATGTTGATGATAGGGATTGGTACGCTCTCGAGATGCAGCTTGCCGAGCGGCAAGAGCGAATAGCACAACTTGAGTTTGAATTCTCAGATACCAGGGCTGACCTAGCAAGATTTGAAAATGAACTCGAAAGGCGATTGGGGCACCTTCAGACACGAGTGCGGGATCTGGAGGATGAAATCAATCGGGCAAGTCATCAGGCGGCTCGACAAGCCCAATGGGGCGACCGCTTGAGAGAAGAGGATGGACCGGTTGATGTCGAGGAACAATATCGGAAAAGCTGGACTTCAAGTGGTAAACTGCCTAAGCTGGCTCCGAAGAAACCACCAAGTGCGGAATCGCTTGAGGAGCAAAAAAACGTCTTTCGTCAATTAGCGAAACGATTTCATCCAGATCTGGTCACGAACCCGGATGAGAAACGCTGGCGAGAAAAGGTCATGGCGGAGATCAACCAGGCATACGCCGACCGAAATTTAAATGCCCTGAAAAAAATCTTGGATCGGCCTGAACGAGACGTGACGCCACAAGAAAAAACTCGCGATCAAATTATGGCCGAGCTAGGATTGGAGATCCGTCGACTCGACGGGGTGATCATTACTCTGGAGCGGTCACTCCAACAGTTGATAAACTCTCACACAGTTAAACTCATGCTGGAAGTGAGCGTTGCTTCGAGAGCAGGCGGTGATTTGATTGGTGAAATGGCGGCGGACTTACGTGCAGAAATTGCACGATTGGAACTGGATCTCGCCTCTTATTCCTGAAGTTAGATCAGTTTCTATCAATTCCAGAACTCGCTTCGTGATTTAGGCGCCATTCATCATCTGCCGTAAGACCGTTGGCAGGATACCCCCGTTGCGGTGATACTCAATTTCCCTATCTGTATCGATCCTGATCACTGTATCAAATTCAAATTTCTTATCCCCGTCATCTACCTGTACACGCACAGAATCTCCCGGCTGGATTTCGTCATGTAATCCGAGAATGTCGAACACTTCATCCCCTGAGATACCCAGGGATTCGGCATCCTCACCGGGAAGAAATTCAAGTGGTAAGACACCCATGCCAACAAGGTTTGAACGATGAATGCGTTCGTAGGACTTCGCGATGACTGCTTTTACACCAAGAAGCAGCGTACCCTTTGCCGCCCAATCCCGGGATGAGCCTGTTCCGTATTCGACTCCTGCAATTACGAGCAAAGGGACATCTTCCTCTTTGTATCGCATGGCGGCATCGTAGATGCTCATTCGTACATTATCCGGAAAATGCAAGGTGGTACCGCCCTCAACGCCCGGGACCAGGTTGTTTCGCAGGCGGATGTTGCCGAAAGTGCCTCGGGTCATAACTCGATCGTTGCCTCTGCGGGAGCCAAAGGAGTTGAAATCCCGCGGCTGAACACCATGTTGGATGAGATACTTTCCGGCAGGTTCGTCTGCTGGAATGGCTCCGGCAGGTGAAATGTGATCGGTCGTCACCGAGTCACCAAGTAAGACCAGAACACGTGCACCGGTGATATTCGTAATCGGAGATAACTCGGGTTTGAGATTCTCAAAAAATGGCGGCTCCTGAATGTAGCTTGACTCCGGCCTCCAATCATAGAGTTCTCCACCTGAAACAGGGATGGCGTTCCAGCTTTCGTTCCCCTCGAAAACATTCTCATATCGTGCCTGGAATAGTTCGGGGGTAAGCGCTTGCTCGAGTATTTTTTCGACCTCCCTGCTCTTCGGCCAAATATCCCTGAGATAAACCGCATTTCCTGCTCCGTCATTTCCGAGAGGCTCAGCCTGAAAATCGATATTCGCTCGCCCGGCGAGCGCGTAGGCGACGACCAAGGGTGGAGAGGCGAGGTAATTTGCCCTGACGTGAGGATTGATGCGGCCCTCAAAATTGCGATTCCCCGAAAGCACAGCCGCAGAGACAAGATCAGCTTCGCTTATCGCTTTTATCACTTCTCCGGGCAACGGTCCACTGTTTCCGATGCACGTTGTGCAGCCGTACCCAACGACGTTAAACCCAAGCTCGGCCAGCGGCTCGAGAAGGCCTCCTGCTTGAAGGTAATCGGTCACGACTCGAGATCCAGGCGCCAGGCTTGTTTTTACATAGGGTTGCACTTGTAATCCACGTTCAACAGCTTTTTGAGCCAGGATCCCGGCGGCGATCATGACATTGGGATTGGATGTATTTGTACAAGAGGTAATTGCGGCAATCACAACCATGCCATGTCCTACGGTAAACGTCTCATGATCACTTTGCACGTGCGTCGTTTTTTCGATTTCCTCACTCGTGATCCCGAAACCACCTTCCTTTGTTGATTTATGAAGCTGATCCTGGAATGTCGATTTCATCTCGGTCAGCAGTATGCGATCCTGGGGTCTGCGCGGACCCGCGAGGCTGGTCTCAACTGTGGACAGATCGAGCTCAAGCGTATCGGAGTAGACTGGCTCGGGTGAGGTTTGTGTCCGGAAGAGTCCTTGTGTCTTGTAGTATCTCTCGACGAGATCTACGAGGCTCGAATCTCTACCTGAGAACCGAAGGTAACGCAGCGTCACATCGTCAACCGGGAAATACCCTACCGTTGCCCCATATTCCGGCGCCATGTTCGCCACGGTTGCTCGATCAGGAAGCGACATCTCACTTAACCCTGGACCGAAGAACTCCACAAACTTACCCACTACACCATGTCGGCGCAGCTTCTCGGTGACAGTTAAGACCAGATCGGTCGCCGTAATACCTTCTGAGAGAAGCCCTGTCAGTCGAAAACCGACTACGTCCGGAGCCGGCATGATCATGGGTTGGCCCAGGATTACAGCTTCGGCTTCAATGCCGCCCACTCCCCAGCCAAGGACACCGAGACTGTTGATCATGGTTGTATGTGAATCGGTGCCGACTAAAGAATCGGGAAAGGCCAATAGATCATCGTCCTTCTCCTGCACGATTACGACTTGGGCGAGATATTCGAGATTCACCTGGTGGACGATGCCGGTAGCCGGGGGAACCACTCTGAAATTGTCAAAAACATCCTGACCCCACCGTAGAAACTCATATCGCTCTTGGTTCCGTTGGAACTCGATCTCTGCGTTCCGTTGGAGGGCTTCTGGGGAAGCGAAGAAGTCAACCTGCACAGAGTGATCGATGACAAGATCCACGGGCACAACAGGATTGATCAGACCTGGGTCAGCTCCTGCTCGAGCAAGTGCAGAGCGCATCGCTGCGAGATCCACGACGGCAGGTACACCGGTGAAGTCCTGCATGATGACGCGAGCTGGCAGGTAAGGGACGTTTGATCGGGCCCCATTATTTGGTTTCCAGGAGGCCAATTGAACGATGTCTTCTTCGTTGAAACCGGGCATGTTCGCTTGCCTTAGAACGGATTCGAGTAGAGCTCGAATAGAATATGGCAAGGTCTCCAGTTTACATAGACCGGCCTCTTCCAATGCCTCCAAGCGCCAGATCTTAACATCGCCAAGAGAGGTGGAGAGCCGTTCCTGAGCCCCGAAATAATCAAGCTTCATGTGAGAACTCCTCATCATGTAAAATTTGCGGAGGAAGGTTTGCTGTAGAGTCGCAAGTGTTGGGACTTATAAAAAGAGTATAATCGAATTGGACGCGACCATCGCGTTTTTTTTGAATGGACCACCCGTAGATCGATAAAATTACATCTATACAGGTACGGAAAAACAACATCATGGATTTAAAAGAGAACCAAATCGAACCCTAAAAAGTGTATAGTATGGTTCGGAACCTCGCGGACCATCAAGGCTCTCAATCTTTGGACGGGCCAGACACTGAAAAACAGAATCAGAATTTGGACTGAAGGTAAATCATTACCGGATGGTGAATCAGGTTGATGACAAGTCAAGAAATAGGCCTGGGAAGATTCGATCACATCTACAACAGCCCAGCTACTAATAAGGCGCTAGAGACCACCCTTCGACAAGCCGTAGAGCTTCTTGCAGGTGTTGCAGGCTGGATGGGATATCTGTGAACCAGAAATGGGGCGGGTTCGCTTTCTTCAGGGTTTCCGAACGGTTACTGATCACACCGACACTACCCAGGCTTATGGAGTAGGCGCAGGTGGTTTTGTTGCAGAATCAGGTGAGCCTCTCATCCTGAGGGATTATGCTTCCTGGCATCTCCTCGACGCCGACTTTGCAGAGGAGGCTGCCGATCGTCAGTTGTTGAGTGTGCCAATGATCCATCAAGACGAAATAAGGAGTGTGATCCATGTTCTCCGTGACAGGAGTGATCCTGAATTCAATACGGACGATGTCGATGCGCTGGGTCGGTTCGCGCATCAAGCGGCGATAGAAATAGAAAAAGCTAACCTTCTTCATGAAATTGGGGCACATACTGTGCAAATGTCTCGGTTGAATGAATTAACACATGCTGCTATGCAGGCTTCCGATCTAAAATCCCTCGTCGCTGCAGTTTCATCGCACATGGGAAGCATTATCGATGCAGACCGATGCCAGATTGCATTGTGGGATGATCGTCGAGGGATGGTCGTTCCCGCATCACATGAAAGAGAAGTAGAGGAGAGATTCGCTAAGATCCCTCCGGAGTCTCGCGGGAGAACGCTCATACAAGCCGTACTTGAGGGGGGAGATGTGCTTGCCATCGATGACGTACACGACACACCTCATATCGATCCTCAAATAGCTGCAATCTTGCCTGCAAAATCCATGCTCGCTCTTCCTTTGATTGTTGGGGAGACTCGGATTGGTGCAGCACTTTTAGGATTTGCAGCACACCACCACTTCACCCCGAATGAGATCGCGGTATGCAAACAGGCAGCTGCTCAGGTTGCGTTTGCGTTGGTCAAAATGCGTGCGCTTGAGGAATCTCAGATGCGCAGCGATGAACTGGAAGCGCTTCGAAAAGCAAGTCTAAGCATCACTTCTAATCTCGATCTTGAGACTGTTCTTTCTTCTATTGCAGCGTTTACTCTTGATCTGGTAAGGGCAGACGATATTCATATCTTCTTGTTTGATGGTGTATATCTTAAGTTTGGTGCGGCTCACTGGTCGGAAGAAGGCCATGGAGAGCCATTTATTCAACCCAGAGAAAGCGGGCTTACCTATTCAGTAGCACACTCTGGAGAGCGGGTAGTTGTTTCACACGTGGATGGTCATCCATTATTCAAGGACTGGCACTGGGGCGGAGCCATAGTTGGCATCCCATTGAAGATACGCGAAAAAGTCGTGGGAGTGATGAATGTTGCGCTTGACGAACCCCATGATTTTGATGATGCAGAACTGCGCGTGATGGATCTTTTCGCGGATCAAGCTGCCATCATGATAGAGAATGCAAACCTCTTCCAGAGCATTGTGGAAGAACGCAGTCATGTGGAATTGCTCTATGATTTAGCCCAGGAGTTGGCCAATACGCTTGATGCCGATGTTATCTTGAACCGCGCTCTGGCTTTGACGGTTGAGAACCTAGACGCAAAATCAGGCGTGATCTCGCTTGTGGATCGTGATGGCCTGAGCCTTCAGGACTATGCCACGATCATAAAAATCAGCGACTCTGGTGCAGATCCTGACGCCGCCATCAGAGAAACTTTCGAACCAACCGTGATCGAAAGAGTTGTTGAGTCTCGCGAGGCGCTCCTGGTTGTCGAATTCATTAAAAATGAGGAAGAGGCGGAGTGGCATTCGACCAATCCCGAAATCAGTTCTGCGGTTGCCGCTCCAATTTTATCGGACGAAGAAATGTTCGGCGTGATGGCAATTTTTCACGACGCCCCTGGATATTTTCATTCAGAGCATGTCGATATCCTCGTTGCGATAACGCAGCATATTTCATTGGCGCTCTCAAACGCACGGCGGTATCAGCAAATTGAGCGGCGGTTATCTGAGATGAATCTTGTTCGCCAGGTTGTGCAGGTAGTTAACCGCCGGCTTGAGATGCAGCCTTTGCTTAAAGAGGTGGTGAATCAGGTTGCAGAAGTTCTGGGATACCCGGTTGTAGATATAAACCTGGTGGACGAAGGCGCCCTCGTGATGGGTGCGGCAAGAGGCACCCCGGTGGATACGACGTCGACCTATCCGTTCTCTAAAGGAGTCATCGGGCGCGCCGTTCTCTCCGGTGAGGTAGTCTATGTACCGGATGTAAAAAAGAATAAAGATTACATAGAGGCATCGCCAGACACGCAATCTGAAATAGCAGTCCCGTTGATGAAAGAGGGTGTCGTCATCGGGGTGCTCAACGTTGAATCTCCTCAATTAGGGGGATTCTCGGAGGATGATGTCCGTATTCTAGATCTGCTGGCCGATCAACTGTCTATTGCAGTTGAAAACGCAGCTCTTTATGAACGCTTATGTGATCACGCAGATGAACTGCAGATCGTTGTGGCCGAGCGTACTGCTGAGCTCGCCGCTGCCCTGGAACAAGCCCAAGCTGCAGATCGGTTGAAGACCCAATTCGTTTCCGATGTGTCCCATGAACTACGCACTCCATTGAGTAATATCCGGCTGTATCTTGATCTGCTCAGCCTGGGTCCAACCGAGAGATTTTGATGCCTATATGGAGACCTTAAGCCGGGAGACGGATAGATTGGTGGCGTTGATCGAAGATCTCCTGACCATATCACGCATGGATGCTGGTACGATCACCCCGGAGCCGGTCGAAGTGAATCTCAATGTGATCGCAAAGGGACTGGTGGATGATCGCTGCCAGTTGTACGCAGATCGAGATTTGGATTTATCTCTCAACATGGATGAAGAGCTTCCAAGCGTTTTGGCAGATGAGAAGATGATATCTCAAGTCATCGCCAACCTTATGACGAACGCCATGCATTACACGCCACCCGGTGGTGAAATCGTCATCACTACTCGACAAGAACATGGAGATGACCAGGCATGGGTTACGCTGATTGTCGAGGATACCGGACTAGGGATACCCGATGCCGAACGGAGTCAGATCTTTGAACGCTTCTTCAGGGGCACAGCCAGCAGGGAAATGAAGGTGTCTGGCACCGGACTTGGTCTTGCGATAAGCAAAGAGATTCTAGATCGTCATCAAGGGAAAATTACGTTATCCAGTAATGATCAGGAAGGGACGGCTTTTACGATTTGGCTGCCCCTTCAGGACCAATCATCTACTTAGGCTCCCAGTCTAATCTTGTTGGAGCTATTTCAGACCGAGGGCTGCGTAGATCCGCTTGATATCCACGTGTTGTTCCATGAGTTGAAGGAATATATCTAACTTGTCGGGTTGGCCGAGGCGCGTCTTTCCGTGGGCGCGTTCGACAAGTTCGACGGTTTCCATGGTGTTGTCCTTCACGAGCAAGATGGGAACGCCAAGGCTTTCAGCTTGTTGGATGATCAAGGGGCTGGGGTGTAGATTTCCCGTAAGTATAAGTAGAGTGGTAGAGGTTTCTAAAGCGGCAAGCTGGATATCGGTTCGGTCACCCCCGGTGATAACGGCTTTATTCTGATATCTGCGAAATCTAGACAAAGCCGCTTCGGCAGTCATCGCACCCACCGTAAGCGTCTCGGCCAGGGCATCTGGATTGAAGGAATCTGTTAGAACCTCGGCGTCAAGGAGTTCAATTAATTCCCCTACAGAAAGCGCCGAGAGTTTTGGCACGCTTGGAAGAACACCGAGCAACTGAATTTCCTTCTCTTCCAGGAATGGTCCTGCATACTCATCGATAAAATCCCTGCCCTCTTCGGGAGCTTGGTTAATCAGGATGCCCATGAGCTGTTCGCCAAGCCGAAATCGTGCAGTGAGCACATCGTCGACCAGATGCATTTCTCCTCGGTAGGGGACGATTACGAGGGCGGGCGCACCAAGAACTTCAGCTACGTGAAGATTGGAGAGCCCCATGGCATATCCTTCTCGCAAACTGGCACCCCCTTCCAGGAGCAGCACATCTTTTCCGTTCCCGGCATTTTTTGCCGCCACCTGTATCTTCTTCATCCAATCTTCCTTCACCATCCCCTTCAGTTGTTCTCGAAGGACAGAAGAGGTTACGACAACGGGGGAGGCCGCGATTGGATCACCCTTCAGACCGAGAGTGCTGTGGACGAACATGGCGTCTTCATCCGCAATCCTGCCATCCGGTGTACGCCATGGCTGGGTGCTCACAGGTTTCATATATCCAATCGAATATCCATCCGATTGCATTTGCCGACCGAGCGCAAGGCTTACGGATGTCTTTCCCGAGTACGGTGACACAGACGTGATATAGAGCGATTGCATGGGGACCTCCCTGATGGTCCTTCTAATTACCGTTCGGTTTAAGGATCAGACGCATATCGATGGCGATACCTCCCTGACCCTCTGGATATACAACAAAAGGATTGATATCAAGCTCTGCTATTTCTGGAAAGTCGATGACCATTTGACCAACCCGCATCAATGCATCGATGATCGCCTCTCGGTCCACAGGCGGTTCTCCCCTGACTCCATCGAGGAGCGCGCTTGTGCGAATTTCGGAAAGCATCTCGTCCACCTCTTCCCGGGCGTACGGAGCAACCCGGAAAGCGACATCTTTAAGGATCTCGACGTAGATGCCCCCGAGCCCGAAAGTCACCAACGGACCAAACTGGGGATCCCGATTCATACCGATAAGTATTTCTAGACCAGGGGGCACCATCTTCTGTACAAGACATCCCCACAATCGAGCTTCGGGCAGGTATCGCTGCGCTCGGTAAGTCATGAGTTCGAATGCATCGCGCACATCGGTCGGATTTCCCAAACCAACTTTGACCCCGCCCACATCAGTCTTATGAAGAATATCCGGAGATGCAATTTTCAATACGACTGGGTACCCCATTTCCGAAGCGATTTCGACGGCTCGATCTGGTGTTTCCGCGATCTCGGAAGGTGGAATATCCATGCCATAGGCAGTTATGATCGATCGTGCCTCAGCATCACCGATAGAAACTCTTCCCTCGCCGAGGACGCGATCAATAGTCTCACGAACGGTGAGGCGATCGGCTTCGATGGTTTCAAATACAGGGAGCGGTTTTAGTTGATAATCCCGGTACTTGATCATCGCCTGGAATACTAGAGCCGCTCTTTCAGGAAAGGCAAAATTAGGAATATTGTGCGCTCCAAGAACTTCGACGCCGGCTTTGACGCGGGCCTCTCCCATGAAGCATGCCAGGAGGGGAATATCCACGCGGGAGGCGATTTCTGCGACGGCTTCGGCGGTCTCGACGATTTCTGTCATCGCTTGCGGGGTAAGGATGACAAGCACACCATCCACATGCGGGTCTGATACGACTTGTTCGAGCGCGAATTTATATCGATCCGCGCGTGCATCTCCGAGTACGTCGACGGGATTTGCGGCGCTGGCGGCATCCGGGAGGAATTGCTCAAGCGCCCTGATCCGTTCCGGATCGAATCGGGCAAGCTTCAACCCAGACCGTTCGAGCGCATCGGTGGCAAGTATGCCCGGGCCTCCTGCGTTGGTCACAATTGCGATCCGATCCCCTTTCAACAGTGTCACATACCCGAAGCCGAGAGCGAAGTCAAAGAGATCTTCGAGCGAATCCGCCCGAATGACACCTGCTTGATTAAAGGCTGCTTGATACGCTTGCTCTGATCCTGCGAGAGAGCCGGTGTGTGAGCTTACCGCGCGAGAACCAGCTTGTGTGATCCCGGACTTCAGCGCTACGATGGGCTTGGATTTGGAGATTTCCCTGGCTGTGCGGATGAACTCCTGCCCATCTGGCAGTCCTTCGATGTAGCAAAGGATCACGCGGGAAGCACTATCGTCACCCCATGCTCCGAGTAAGTCGGTCTCACTCACATCCGCTTTGTTGCCAAGGGAGACGAATTTGCTTAAGCCTAATCTTCCTGCCTGAGCCCAATCGAGAATAGCGGTTCCTAATGCCCCCGATTGCGACATAAAGTCCATGGGCCCTTTAGGCGGCATACCTGCTGAAAACGATGCATTCATCGGTGTGATCGTATCGATCACGCCCAAACAGTTGGGTCCAATCAACCGAATACCGTACTCGCGCGTAATCTCAACCAATTCCTGCTCACGCTCGAGGCCTTCCATACCTGCTTCTCTAAATCCAGCGCTGATGACGATTGCTGCCGGGATTTTCTTTTCTCCGCATGTGCGGAGCGCTTCAGGGACAAGTTGGTAGGGGATGACGATCACTGCCAGGTCGATAGGGTCGACGACGTCGAGAACAGAGGGGAAGGCGGGAAGATCCAGGATTTCCTTCGATTTGGGGTTGATAGGAAAAACCTTGCGTTCGTCGGAAAGAAAGCCGCCATTGACCAGATTCTCGAGCACAGCGTAGCCAAGCTTGTGCGTGTTGGTCGAGGCGCCAATCACTGCTATCGAACGCGGAGTGAAGAATGCATTAAGGGACAAGGATTATGCTCCCATTCATTTCCGTACGATGTCCGGTTGTCCTTGATAACCGTGTTCGTATTATAAATCAATGCTCGTTTGGAGAACGTTGGGTTATGTGTGTGAACATCGGAGGATGTCCACGCAAAACAAGGGCTGATGGACTCGGTTCAATTTGAGGTCATCCCACAAGCAGCTACCGGTGCATAAGAATAGCGGTGAAATGAACACGGTCCCAGTTTATGCAGCGCTGTATCATGTTCCCTCGTGCCGTATCCCTTGTTCCTTGAAAAGCCGTAGCCCGGGTATTGAGCCTCGGAATCCACCATGATGCTGTCTCGCGAGACCTTTGCGATGATCGATGCGGCTGCAATCGATAAGACCTTAGAATCACCATAGGATAGCGACCTCTGAGGTTGGTCAAGTTCGGGAAGCTTGATATGGTCAATAAGAAGAAACTCGGGCTGTAGGCTGAGATCGGCGACTGAACGCTTCATTGCCAGCCGCGTTGCCGGAAGTAAACCCAACTTGTCTACCTCTTGCTGCGTGCTTGCACCGATGCCAATTGCAGTGGCAATCTCGCATAATTGGTCTGCCCAATACGACCGCTGTTTTGATGTCATCCGTTTGGAATCATTTACACCGTCGAGCTGTTTCGCCAGATCAAAGCATTCCAGGGGGAGAATCACTGCTGCAGCTACGACAGGTCCAGCCCACGCTCCCCGCCCAGCCTCATCTATGCCAGCGATGTTCTCAAGCCCTGTCTGGCGAAGCTCGTATTCCATGCTTAGATCAGGGTTGGTCATCTTCACCCCTGGGCCGCGCATACAAACCACGCCGCCAATTCAAGCGAATACGAAACAAATCGCTGAACATGATGGAAGAATCTTTTATTAATCGAACTCTACTGCCCGAATTAAAGTACCAGGGGATCGGGATTTCGATGATCTTGTACCCGCGCTGCATGGCGATGAAGAGGACTTCAACATCGAAGGTCCAGCCGTCGATGACTTGCACCTGGAAAAGGTCTTCAACGATCTCATCTCGAAAGCACTTAAACCCGCATTGGCTATCTTGAATTCCCGGGAGCGTGATGAGGCGCACAAGAAGATTGAAAATTCTACCGACAAAATGACGATATTGCGGTTCGCCATACCTTTTCGCTCCAGGAACTTCTCGTGATGCAATGGCGACATCATAGGGAGGCGCAACCGGGGGAAGAAACCGATTAACTTCCGCGATGGGCATCGAGAGATCTGCATCACATATAAATCTGAACTTTCCTTCCGCAGCTAACATCCCCCGCCGTACTGCAAGTCCCTTTCCGGCGCGTGGTTCTTCTATGATACGAACACTCGAATGCCCTGCAGCTATCTCCTTCCCGATTTCAGCGGTGCGGTCCTGACTGCCATTTTCGACAATAATGACTTCCGCCTCGTAATCTTGAGCGTCGATGAAATCAATCACCTGTTTCAAGCTTCCAGGAAGACGATCTTCTTCGTTATGCGCGGGGATGATGATTGAAAGAAAAGGGGGCAAAAGTTTCACTCGTTTGCAGGAATGGGTTCAGTAACCGTAGAAGGTGGTTGCGATCACGAGGATCGCGAAAACCCCGATGATGGCAATAGCCGCGAGACCCATCACCCCCAGAAGGATTAATTGTCGTTGGCTGAAAGGGAATCGTCCAGTACGGAGATGGCGGGTACTTTTTGGTGAGATGGCAGGAGCGCCAACTGAATAGGATTCTCCTTCAGGAAGTGCAAAAGACTCCTGCTGGACTGGTTCCTCGAACGGCGATGGTTCTGGAATTAGTGCAGGTTCGGGCTCGACCTCCGCTTCTCGAGGATCAAGAAGCGATTTGGAAATTTCCTTGATATCATCCAGGTCCATGATGGGCTGAAACTGCTGAAGGTTGGATGAGAAATGGTCAATCGCATCAGCAAGCACAATGCGCACGGAAGGTTTCGCTGTATCCACATGGGTGCGGGGGTTTGTGAAGACCAAGACGGCTTCGATCTCGGGGAGCTGAAAACCCCGGTCTCGAAGATAGGGCAGCAAGGTGTCTGCCATGTGCTGTACCTTGGCTTGAAGATTCGGACTGGCCTTGCTGAAGCGTTTGTCCCCGCCACTGAGTTTCAGCCATTCCTCTCCCTTTGCACGGAACACACCTTTTACACTGCTGGGCAGGAGAACGCGCACACCCTGGGGGCTGAGTAGAATTTCTGGAACTTCGAGTGTAGTTCCGGGGATCACAACGTTGCAAAGAAGCATATGTTCGTTTCCCAGCGTCTTCCCCATTCGATTGTAAAGATCATCTTGGGCCTGCATGTCACCGTACCAACTCAGACCATTTTGAAGCGTGCCACGAATGCGGCTCTCAAGGCTGATGATGCCTTCTTCGTCTCTGAACTCGGAGCGATCGATGCGTCTCATGTTGGCTCCTTTGCAGGGTAAATCCAGGTGCGATTATCCCCGATAGTCAACCACGACCGTATGCATATCGGTGCGGGGTAAAAATCGACTATTCGGTCTCTTGAAGACATTATAAATCAGTCAGAGCACGAAACAAGTAGGGCATTGTTACCGTGTTATAAATATAATCGGAAATCGACTCATTATAAAGTTGGTGATTACACGGTGAGGGGGCATATCAGCGATAGATCTCGCTATTCTTTTATCAAAAGGCGACGAAGGTGAACTAATTTTGATCACAGATTTCCTGCTGAATCCCAACATTATCTTCCTCCTGCTGGTCTTCGGACTGCTGGCCATTTTAATTGAAATCATCGATCTTGCCCTGGGAATAATCGGCGTGTTCGGTGTGATAGCACTCGCGCTTGGGGTAGCTGGTTTATTAAACCTCGAGGTGAACAGTGCTGGCTTGCTGTTCATCATCGGTGCGATCGTTTGCTTTGGGTTAGAGCACCGCACACGGAAGCGCATAATTTTTACGTTAATCGGTCTGGGTTTCTTTATTTTGGGAACGTTAATTATGTTCAACACAACCTCGGCTGAACATGTCTCTATCCCGTTGGTGGTGACGGCATCTACAGGGATGGCGGCTATCTTCTATTGGGTCAGTTTCACATTCAGCCACACCGGTCAACCTATCGAAGTGGGCATGGACACGCTGGTGGGCCGCACAGGTGAGGCACGGACGGATATCGATCCGCAGGGTACCGTTCAGGTTGCTGGAGAGCTCTGGACAGCTGTGTGTGATAAGGGATTTCTCGCCGCCGGTGAAGGAATCATCGTTGTACGAACGGAGGGAATCCGTCTTGTCGTAAGGCGGAACAGTGCTCAAGAGAGTTGACTCGCCGTACAGCCGACTGTACACTATCGCCGTCGAGAGAAGGAGGGCGCGATGGCTTCTTCATCATTCCGATTTGTCATAAAAACAGGCCCAAATCCCGGGATGGTTTTCGAATTATCCAAGGACGTTTTACTCATTGGGAGAGATGTTACAAATGACATTGTCATTGGCGATGCAGAGATCTCCCGGCAACATGCACGCTTGACACGAACACCTGGTGGGCATGTCCTCGAAGATTTAGGTTCCACAAATGGATCCTTCGTGAATGGGGAGCGGTTGATGGCCCCGCGAGTATTGAACCCCGGTGACCTGGTTGGCATGGGTGAGAATGTCACCATGACATTCGATGCAATTGCCTCTGAAGCAGCTGCAACAGTTGCGAGTCCTGCTGATGAACCGGAAGCCGCAGCCCTCTCACCTGCAGGGGCGGCTCCGCCAGCAGCAACGCCAGCGGCAGTATCAGCAGCCGATGAACCAGCACTACAGCCTGAGAAGAAAAGTCGGGTCGGTTGGGCATTGGCAGGGGGGGGATGTCTCGTGTTGATAGTTGCTTGTTTGGCCGTTTTCTTCCTCATGGACGCTCTCTATCCAGAAATATTATACGCACCACTGCGGTTATTCGGTTTCTACTAAAAAATATCTTCTGATGATTTGAGGATGGCACAATGTGCCATCCTGTTTTTTTTTATACGCCCGGCATGGGCGCTGACCAGGAGGTGGAATTCCTGCGCGGACGTTGATCCTACGAACCGCTGGCCGAAGACAACTGCCCTGGTGTGAACCAACGTGGGAAGGAGCAAGCTGGGGGAGATTGGAATCCATCGGCTTGCCGATGGGAAGGAGCAAGCTTCTCGATTCCGGGAACAGGAATCCATCAGCTTGCTGATGGAAAGGACGCCGGAGCGCAAAACCCGGACTGGATGGAGGAGAACTGCGGTAGGAGGCGTGGAGCGCCGGGTGAGCTGGCAAGAGACGGTGAAGTCCCCCAAAGGGATCAAAGCGGCTCTACGTAAACGCAGCCAGGATCAGGGGAGAGCATTCGTACCTTATCCGGGGAAATCTGCGGTGTGTCTCAGGAGAGACTGAGGAGACCGACCAAACAGAATCAATGTAACTAATCTTGCATACGGGCATCCAATATGTAGTTGCGCAAACAAGGAGGAGAACCAACATGGATATGCTCATCACTTTTCCCGGAGGCGCGCAGGTGGATGCCAGTTTTGGACCCTACACGGTCCAAACGGATCAACCACCCCAGGGCGGGGGAACCGGAACCGCACCCACGCCTTTCGCTTTGTTCCTCGCTTCCATTGGGACATGCGCCGGGATTTATGTACTGGGTTTTCTGAAGCAGCGAGGGCTTTCGACGGACGGTGTGAGAATCGTACAGAGAATACATCGCGAACCCTCGAATGGTCGGGTGGAGCAAGTAGAGTTGGAAATCCAGACTCCATCAGATTTCCCGGCGAAATATCAAGATGCGCTGATCCGTTCAGCCGAGCTGTGTGCGGTAAAAAAGCATATGGAACACCCCCCAAATTTCTCAATTTCGTGTGTGACCCAGAAAGATACTCGTTCTAATTCCCATTTCGCATTACAATAATGAGTGGAGGTCGATTTGAAAATCCGATCATCCTCTCTTTTGTTCTCCGTTTGTCTCCTCATGCTCTCCGCGTTTTTTGCTGCCTGCCAATCAGAATTTAACCTTGAAGATGCAGCGCCAACGCCCCCCATTTCCGATTCTGGGGACACGCTCTATGGGGAGGATCGTGAGCGGATGGTCAAGGACGGTATTGTCGGATATGGGATCACATCCCCTGAAGTCATCGATGTAATGGGGAAAGTGCCGAGGCATCAGTTTGTACCTGCTGATTACGTCTCTCAGGCTTATGAAAATCATCCCCTACCGATTGGCTATGGTCAGACCATCTCTCAGCCTTACATCGTTGCGCTCATGACACAAGAGCTTGACATCCATGAAGGCGGGAAAGTATTGGAAATTGGTACGGGCTCCGGGTACCAGGCTGCAGTATTGGCAGAATTAGGCGCGGATGTCTATACCATTGAGATCATCCAACCACTGGCTGAATCCGCCGAGGCACTGCTGGAATCTTTGGGTTATGAGAATATCCTCGTTCGGCACGGAGATGGGTATTGGGGCTGGGAGGAACACGCGCCCTTTGATGCCATTATCGTCACGGCTGCGCCCGATCATGTCCCGCAGGCTATACTGCAGCAGCTCGAAATTGGTGGATCTCTCGTCATCCCGGTCGGCCCTGTCGGTGGATACCAGGAACTATGGAAAATCACCCGTGTAGGGGAGGACCAATTTCAATCTGCAAGCCTGGGTGGGGTTCGATTTGTGCCCTTTACTCGCGATGAAGCATCCCCTTGAGTTGTGGTTTAACTTCTTTGCTGTAGATGGCTGTGTCGAGCTACCCCGCGTCTCACCCCGATGCCTCCGGCTGTGAGCAGCGCCCCGAAGTATGCAAGGACACCGACAAACAGCACCGCAGTAAATCCAAGATCCAATGCCACCAATGCTGCCAGAACGCCGCTAACCCCGGAAAGCGCGCCATTTACCGCCCAAGCCCAGGGAATCATTCCAGGGACGATCGACTCCAATCGCTTCATGCCTGAGGGGAACGGGATGCCCATAAGTATGCCTGCCGGGATGATGAGGAGGATGGAGATTCCAATTCGTGTGGGGAGAGATAAGAAAAGAGCTGATTGTAAAACCATGGGCACTGCGAGGGCATACAGGAGCAGGACGAGGATGATACCCGCTATTGCAAGGCGCAAAGAAACATGGGGTGAGAGCAGGCTGCCAAGACCGGATGCCATCAGCAAGGAAAATAACACGAGCGCCAGAGCAATGGCAGGTTGATCAAGAAAGAGAGTCAGGCGTTGGATGAGAAATATCTCCACAAACAGATACCCTACGCCTAGACATCCAAAATACACCAGCGTAGTCAAGTTGGGGGAGCTCCGATCTTTTCGAAGACGAGATGCAGCATAGGGGAATATGATGAGCAGCGAGGCCAACAGAACCATCAGGCCGAGAAGCAGAAATAGAATGAGGTAGCCGCTACCGCCGAACGGCTGCCAGGTCAGGCCAAGAGAGTCTAAGACAGCCGGGAGCTGCTTCCAACGGAAAAAATGGTAGAAGTAAGGTTGATTATCTCTTGGCGGGGTGAGATTGTAGAAATGGTTCGCAATGGTTGGCTCGGGGTTGAAGAGCAGTTGATCGAAAATGCGTGCATAGACGGGGTCGGGTAAGACATTGCTCTGGTTGAGTTCTTCTGGATTAAGATCTGGTAAAAACACAGGATCGAAGCTGTTCTCGTGGAGAAAATCCCGCACTTTACGCAAATCATGAGGAGTAAAGGCGGTACGGGAAGCGATCATGGTCGCCGTCCGCATTCCCCGGAAGGAGATGAGATGGTCTTCAGGGGACTCGAGGCCGCTTTCGCGCAAGGCTGTAATCAAAGTTAACCATGCTCTTGCCGATTCGCTCGGAGGTGTTCCAAGCCATCGGGTCACGACGAGTAGGCCATCTTCCGAGAGCTGCCGAAAGGCTCCCTTGAATGAGTCAACTGTTAAGATGTAGTTTTCTGTCAGGCTGAAGGCGCCAGAGGTGACGGGAAAATAATTGTCGGTGAGCGCATACTCGATAACATCATAGGATCCTTCTCCGGAGCCAAGAATACTGCGACTGGAGCGATTCAACACCTTCACTTCGGGTCGCAAAAACAAATCCTGACTGAAGATGGCATAAGCTCCGAGCATGAGATCGGACAAAATTGGTTCATCGACCGCAATAGCTACAGAGGATGCTCCTGAACTAAGTGCGATGATGGCATTGAGCCCGGTATCTGCCTGAATGATGAGTGCATCCCCACCCGGTCGTAATTGATAAGCGATCGATGAAGGCATACGTTGAATAACTGGAAGATCTCGCGCCTCTTCAATCTTCAGGTTGGTTATGGGTAGTGGTCCTTCCCCGTCAATAAAAACAGCCGCTTGATCTGGGATAGTTCCCGCGGTCAAGAGACCGAGACCCGGGAATATGTGCGTGCTCGAGCTCTCAATCACATCGAGGCGTGCGGCGAATCTCGTATCGGTTAGGGTAAGCTCAGCGTCTGGTTTCAATCGGGCGATCGAGAGAGGTTTGTAGGAAGAGAGTCTAAGCTCTAATTCCATTGGGGTTTGAATCCCCAACCACAGGATAAAAATAGCGATCGCCACAGCGATTATTCGCTGGGCTGATCGCGACGAGAAAACCCCGGCCGCGACAATGCCCAGGGATATGGACAGGGCCAAGGCACCCTCCACTCCCCAAATATTTATCCCAAGGACAGCGAGCAAGCAGCCGAACGCCGCCCCGAACAGATTCACGGCATATGGGCGATAGGAGCTCGTGCCCGCATCAGACAGGCAAGCACCCACAACCCATCCGGCAAAAAGGAATGGCAACCCCGCAGCCAGAAAGTATGTAAATAATGAAAAATATTGTCGTCGATCCCATGCGATGCTGTAGGAATCGAAGGGAATGAAGTTCATGACCAGATATGCCATGAAAACTGTAATCGCATAAGCAAGAGCGAGATAAGAAAGACGGGGATGTTTCCTCTGGATAGAGAGGATCAATCCGCTAGCCGATATCCCCAGTACAGCAAGACTTACGACGATAAATCCGAAGTGGTGAAACTGTTGAACTGCGAAGAGCCGCGTCAGGCTAATTTCAAAGGTCAACATTCCTGCCGCGATGAGCATCAAGCCTAAGAGGGTCCTGTTAGTTGTGGAAAATCTCATTTCTTCAATCTATCCGTGAACCGTGATGCTTCGTTGTCCTGACGCTTATGGGTTATGAATGTGGTATTCATTACGACCTCGCTCATGTACACAAACCGGAGCAGGTGCTCTTCAGATCCAGGAATATAAAAAGACATCCTGGTATCCACTTCATTGGGAGAAGGTACCCAGGCGTAGAAGGAGTACCCTTCTCAACAATGTCCATGGCTGATAGCTGGAGTTAATGAAAATCATACATCAGTTATGTGGTTTTCTTATGGACGGGCGATATCATTTGCATAGATTGATCAGATATTAACGGAGGTAGTAAAATGTCGTATTACATGGTTCCCAGTGGATCAAGGAGATTCCGCCATTATCAACCAGTTCGTTTCAATGGTGGACGCAGGCTCCCAGTCGATGTTCATGTCGACAGCGAGGAGTATGTGATCACCGCTGCAGTACCGGGTCTGTTGGCGGAAGACCTGAAGATCGAAATTCTGGATGATGTTGTGACCCTCAGTGGAGAAGTTGCATCTGAGGAGAACGATGAAGAGCGCGTGCTTCTCAATGAGCTTTCGAACGGTTCTTTCACTCGCAGTCTGAGAATGCCGGATCCTCTCGATGCAGAGAATGCTGAAGCCCAGATCGAAAATGGCGTGCTCACCGTACGAATTCCGAAGTCGGAAGAGGCCAAACCCAAGACGATCGAAGTTAAAGCTGGATAGGGCTTAATCTATTGAGGTAAAATGGGCGGCTGAGGCCGCCTATTTTATTTTAACGGGTTCGTGGCTGTCAGTGAAGAACCCCGCAGTGAGCTGCGGGGTATCTTCCAAGGAAAAAGCCATAATGGGGGTTGCCGCGCACATCCCCCGCTTGCCATTCATCCCTGTATCAAGCTACAGGGTATTCTGGCTTTTTCCCATGATTGGGTGTCCAATCAGCTTCCTTGATCCTGAAATGATATGCTTCTTAGTATGCGACAGAATCTCTTGGTTCAGTGAAGGCGAGGAGTTCGTGAATGAAGCTCAACAATGAATCGTCTAAAGAAGAAGATTTCTCGACAAAGTTCGATGAACTAGAGGTTCAAAAAGTGCCGCCCACAGAAGCACCCGTCGCAGTTCAACCTCCAGTCCAACCGGCACCAACCAAGAAAAAGGGTTCGGGTTTTCTTAGAACCTGCTTGTTCTGGACGGTGGGACTCCTCGGGATTTTCGCCCTTGGGATCGCGGCAACTTGGGTGCTCCAGGTCCGCCCACGCTCGGCACAAATTGAAAAGCTTGGCGTGCAAGCCGCAACTCTTCAAGCCGAGGTTATTGATCTGGAGGGGAGGCTGGACCTTTTACTTCCGCTGGAGGATGAGAACGCTGCCCTGCTGGTAGAAGCTACCGCGATGGATCAGGGACAGGCCCTTCTGCGTGTTCTTTTAAGTGTCAAAACCGCTCAGATGGCGCTGATGATGGATGATGCTGCTGATGCACTGGAAGGGCTCGAAAATACCAGAGAAGATCTGGAGCGCGTTGCGCAGGGCACGACCGGCGCGGAAGCAGAGGTCCTCCAGGATCTAATAAACAGACTCGATCTGATACAGTCTGAAATCGATCGTGACCCCGAAGCCGCATATCAGGATTTGGAAATCCTCGCGAACACGTTGGTCACTTTAGAACATGCAATCAGTATAAGGTGAACTGCACCCAGCCTATCTGATTAGGATCCTCCACCTGAGATAAAGCGACTGAATAACCCGTAAAAATGTGCGGTGATGAAAATCTTGCCCAGATGGGACCGCCGCTCATCGACAGGACGTGTGGATGGACGGGGAAGAGTTGTGTTCATGCACGCGGACAAGGTTTAAGGTCGCGCACCGATGGTGAGCTGTATTTCCACTAGCTCGTCAACGCGCAATACCGTGAGCATCACTTCCTGACCAACCGAGGTGTTCTTGAGAAGATAGGAGAGAAGCTCGGAGAAGTGTTGAACAGGTGTGCCATCGATGGCTACAATTAAATCTCCCCCAGATTCAATCCCCGGAATGGAGGTCTCTTGTGATCCTCCCAGTAAACCAGCCCTGTCCGCCGGGCTTTCTGGGACAACGCTCGTGATGTATGCGCCGACGACATCGGGGGCATAGTTGAGCGCTTCTATCGTGTGAAGATTCCAGGCATTGTCATCCAGGCTGGAAATTCCTAGATAGGGGTAATTGTATTCTCCATTTGCAATAATCCCGGGCACAACCCGGCGGACAATGTTGATTGGCACTGCAAAGCCCACACCAGAGTTTGCTGCGCCGCCTGAAACCGTGAAAGACTCTGTTTGGATCGCGAGATTGACACCGACAACTTCGCCTTGCAGGTTAATGAGAGGTCCGCCAGAGTTTCCCGGGTTAATAGCCGCGTCGGTTTGTACGAGATCACCTGCGGTAAATGGGAGCCCGCTTGGCGCAAGCCGCCTCGAATCCAGCGTCCGTGCGAGCGCAGATACAATCCCAACCGTCATCGTGCCTTCCAGGCCAAAAGGATTACCTATTGCGACGACAAAATCCCCCACTTGAAGGTGATCCGAGTCACCCATGGGGAGAGGGACGAGGTATTCGCTCGGCACATCCACGCGTAAAACGGCGAGATCTGAATCAGGATCCGTCCCGACTATCTCCGCCCAAGCCTTAAGTCCGGAGGGAAAATCAACTTCGACCTCGCTGGCATCCTCGATCACATGTTGATTCGTGACGATGTGGCCTTCCTGATCGATCACAAAGCCTGATCCTTGCCCACGTGGAAAGGTGGCGTGGGCCGGCTCACCATCCTGTTCGTATGACCAAATCGTAACCACGCCAGGACTGAGCTGTTTATAGAGATCTACAAGATTGCCATCAACGATGGACACACCTCCATCGATGACCGGCACAGGGATGGTGGTCGTATCCAGGCGCGCGGGTGTGAGGCTTGTTGGAAACGGAGTCTGTGTGGGTATGGCATCCGGAATAAGGGAAAAAGTGGTGCACCCTGTGACCAGAGAAGCGACAATCAGGACCAGCGAAATTTTCACAATCTGTACCCTCACGATTTGCTAGCAGGTTAAACAAGCCTGCCATGTCTTACGATTATTTCAAATTAGCGAGCTCGTTAAAGAGTTGTTTTTCTTTCTTGGAAAGTTTGTCTGGGAGTGTGATGTCGAGCTTTACGTAAAGATCTCCATACCGATCTTTCTGCTTCAGATTCGGCATTCCGCGCTCCTTGAGGCGGTACACATGTCCGGGCTGACTCCCTGGTGTGATAGTTAATATTACCTCACCCGTGAGTGTGGGGACGGTAACCTCCCCTCCAAGCACTGCGGTATAGAGATCGACTTCTAGATCAGTATATAAATCTTCACCTCTTCGCTCAAATCGAGGGTCTGGCTCGACTTTCACTACCAGGTATAGATCACCTGGACCTCCACGACCCTCCTGACCTTTCCCGCTGATACGAACTTTCGTACCTGTCTTCGCACCAGGCGGGATAGCAACTTCAATCTTTCCCCCATTGCGGCGGTAGCTTCGCGTCGTTCCCCTTAGGGCTTCAATCAGGGTGATAGATACGGACTTTTCTACGTCACGTCCTCTAGATCGTATCTGTTGCGAGAAGCCTTGTGGCTGCGCGCCCACCCCACCGAATATCGAATTGAAGAAATCGGAAAAACCACCAAACATATCTCCGATGTCACCAACTTCGACCCGAACGCCGCCTGGCGCCCCGGCAGTCCATTGAGACCAGTCAAAACCCCCCGGATGTCCTTTGCGTTCCCAATTGCGGTAAGACGACCCTAGCTGATCAAACTTCGCGCGTTTGGCGGGATCTCCAATAACCTCGTAAGCCTCATTGATTTCTTTAAAGCGGCTCTCTGCGCTCTCGTCGTCGGGGTTCTTATCCGGATGGTACTTGAGTGCGAGTTTACGATAGGCGCGCTTGATATCGGGTTGGCTTGCGTTTCGTTCAACGCCGAGAATCTTGTAATAATCTTTGTAATCCATAGTTGCTCACTTTCACTTTGATTGTAAGTGGGAGGGGGAAAACTAGTCAAGATAATACGAATAAGTCTAATGTGTTTCTTACAGGTGTGCGTGGGGAACCCATCTGGCTCGACTTTCCAATTTTCACCCTGATTTCCGTGCTATCATAACTCCACAATGGAAGAGAAGATTCCCGAACGCGTGCTTGTAGTCGATGAAGATCCCTATGTACTCGATTTGTTGACGCGAGAGGTCCTCGAACCGCTGGGATACGAGGTCGAGGTTGCCGAGGATGCCGGATCCGCAATTCGAGGGGCAGTTAACTTTGGACCGGATTTAATCATCGCCAGCCTCACTTTACCTGGATTAAGTGGGAAAGACTTATTGGTGGCGCTCCGATCCCAAGGCACCGAAGTGCCCATGCTTGTCACCGCACCGGAGGGTATGGAGGCAGATGCCATCCAGGCCTTCCGTCTGGGCGCACGGGATTACCTCGTAAAACCTCTCCGCGAAACCGAGGTTGTGGCTGCAGTAGAGCGCGTGATCAATGACATTCGTCTCCGTCATGAGCATGAGCGTCTGACGGAACAGCTCGCTGAGAGCAATCGCATGCTGGAGCGCCGGGTCCGAGAGTTAACCACACTTTTCGGATTAGGGAAGACCGTGACCTCTACGACACACCAAGGTCAGCTTTTTTCAAAGCTGATGGAGGGGTGTTTGTTCGTGACTTCGGCGGATTTGTGTTGGGTCGTGCTGAAGAAGGAATCTTCGGACGAGCTTGTGCTGCGCGCGGAACGAAACCTTCCTCCGCTGGAGGCGAAAAAACTTCACCAGAATTGGGATGACGGTGTGAGTTCACTGGTCCTGCTGTCAGGAGAAGCGCTGGCAATCCATGGGGAGGGTTTGTCTAAATTTAAATTGTCCGAGTTTGGACAGGCTGCACTCATCGCTCCCATCAAAGCAAAAGAACGTCCCTTTGGGGTCATCGGAGTGGCCAGAAAACAGGCGATCCCATTTACCGAACGAGAGCAGGTCATGCTCGAGGCGATTACGGATTATGCCTCAATCTCACTTGTAAACGCACGACTTTTCCAAGCACTGGAGGAGCGTGCGACGCGGTTGGAGCAAGAGTTTGAAAAATCGAGCGGCAGAATTTATGTTGATTCTGAATGGCTTGAGTCGCTGGATCGAGCACTCCGAGCGGCGCTGGGAGAGACAGGGAAATTGATTGAACAAAGCCGTTCTGGCAAGATGAAGAAAGGCCTGAACACCATTAAGGGTGATCTTGAAACTTTACTGAAACAATTATCAGAGATCGACGCAGGAGAGCCTGAGTAACTGCATTGCAGCAAACCCTGCACTCGAATTCAAGGAACAAAGAGGTACCGAGTACCCTCTTGAAAGATTCCACACCTTACGCGGTAATAGTGAGATATGAGTAAAGAATTGATTCTGGTCGCTGATGACAATCCAGAAATGCGCCAGGCGATAGAGGAGACCATCCTTAATCCCGCCGGATACATAGTCCGATCGGTTGGAGATGGGATGTCTGCACTAAGTCTTGCACATGAATTGGAACCAGATGTAATCATTACGGACCACCTCATGCCGAGCCTCACGGGTATAGAGTTGATCCGCCGACTGCACACGGAAAAACCTCACATCCCTGTAATTCTCATCACGGGCGAAGGCTCGGAAGATTTGGCGATCGAAGCATTGCGAAGTGGCGCTTCGGACTATATCACCAAACCATTCAAGGCTGAGCAACTCCTCGCTGCCGTCGGGCGCGTGCTCAGCAGCAGCCAGCGCTGGAAAGAAATGGTGCGGGCAGAGGGTGAAGCCATAGAGACGGGGGAAGATCTCGAACGACGGGTCCTGGAATTAGAAACGCTGGCACAGATCGGTCGGTCGGTCACGGTCATGCTCGACTTGGACGAGGTGCTTACTACGGTCGTTGAAGCGGCCGTACAGCTCACAGGGGCAGAGGAAGGAAGCCTGCTGCTCCTCGATGATGTGAGTGGTGAGCTTTACATGCGGGCATCGAAAAACTTCGACGATGAATTTGTGCGAACATTTCGAGTTCAAGTACAAGATTCGCTCGCTGGTCAGGTAGTAGAGACAGGGAAAGTGGTCCTCCTCGATGCGCACTCGCCGAAAAAGATAAAAACAGCATACCTGGTTCAGTCTCTGATCTATGTGCCATTGCAAGTGCGGGGAAGAACGATTGGTGTGTTTGGTGTCGACAATCGCAAGGCGGGGTTGGAACTGGACGAACACGACGTCAAAGTGATGATGGCGATGGCGGATTATGCCGCAATCGCTATCGAGAATGCCCAACTTCTCAATCGATCGGAAGCAGAGCGCAGAAAACTGGAGACTATTCTTCTACAAACAGAAAACGCGGTCATTGTCGTGGACCCTGATCATCGCATCCTGGTGATCAATAAAGCTGCACAGGAAGCTTTTAACGTTCAAGGTGATTTTATTGGACGATCAGTTGTCGAGGCTATCGATGACCCCAAACTGCTTTCCTTAATACGAGAACCCGGCATTTCTGTGAGACGGGAAGAAATCGAAGTTTCTGATGGGCGCATTTTCAATGCCGTTAAATCTCCCATTCGAGGCGTTGGTCAGGCGGTTGTGATGCATGATATTTCGCATCTAAAGGAGTTGGACAGGATCAAATCCGAATTTGTAACCACGGTGTCGCACGATCTGCGCTCTCCACTTACCGCAATCCTGGGATATGTCGAGCTCATTGAACGCGCTGGACCTACGACGTCCCAGCAGGATGAGTTTATAAATCGCGTCAAGTTAAGTGTAGAGCAAATCACAAATTTGGTCTCGGATCTATTGGATCTCGGAAGGATTGAAGCCGGCCTAGATTCGACGCATGAGGAAACCCCGATTTCGGTGCTTGTCCGTTATGCCGTGGAGAGCATGCGTGTGTCCGCAGAAGCTAAAGGTCTGTCCATAGAGCTGGAGGTAGAAGATGATCTGCCCATGGTCAACGGGGATCCAATTCGATTGCGGCAGATGATCGGAAATTTGCTTGAGAACGCGGTGAAATACACGCCCAGCGGTGGACAAGTATCTTTGGAAGCGAACTCAGAGGACAGTCAAATTATACTGCGTGTGCTCGACGATGGACCTGGAATTCCTCCATCCGATCAACCCTACCTCTTCGATAAGTTTTATCGTGCATCGAACATCCCCGTGGATGTACCAGGAACCGGATTAGGACTCTCCATTGTGAAATCAATCGTCGATCATCATAATGGGCGTATATGGGTGGATTCTCAAATGGGGAAAGGGACGGTGTTCACGGTAGTTTTGCCTGCGCTGCAAACATGAGGTCACTCGGGCGAAGATAGATCAAGCGTGCGGACCCACCTCGTCCGCACTTTTGGGTTAAATGGCGCCTCCGCCGGGGCGGTGAGGGGGGAAAACCCGGCGGAGGCCTTCGCCAAAGGAGGAGACAGCGATGAGCGCAGGTATTACCTGTCTCAGGTCTCCGAGCGATATAATACCTGCTTCAAACATCTGCGAACATTGCCGAAGGTCATCGTGGCTGGGTGACATTAATCCCAGCAGAAGGAGGGATGACTCTGCATAGGTATAGAATAAGATGGGTAAGACCATTCCGCGGTGCCGCTTCCATCGGGCGTGGTCGTGGTTGGGCACGCAATAAGAATCCTGCTGTCACTTGAGCAGGTAGAGGAGGGGTAGGGGAATGAGCGATCAGGATCTACGTCGCAGGTTGAGCAAAATGGGGGTGAAGAAGCCCCGCACAAAGTCAGATCAAGCAGCTTCTGATCCGATTCGGCATTCGTTTAATGGACATGAAATCGATACACCCAACGGCCCGGCGCTTGTTATTGAAAAAACGTTCCCGTTGCAGCATATGCATGGAAAGAATCGAATATTGAGTTTACAGAACATGGATGCCGAACTTGCAGCGGACGTGGCTCGAGATCCTGGTTTGAGAGAGGCTATGCTTGCTGATTTGCGCTTCCTCGACACCGAAACAACCGGACTGGTGGGCGGGGCAGGCACCGTAGCATTTCTGGTCGGGATAGGCCGCTTCATAGATGATGGCTTCAGGATCCGTCAGTATTTCCTGCGTGATCCTTCAGAAGAACGGGCCATGCTGAGAGCTTTGGAGGAAGAGCTTGACTCAGGTACAGGGTTTGTAACCTACAACGGCAGGTCCTTTGATCTGCCACTCCTCGAGATGCGCTATGTCTTGAGCCTGCGCAAGAGATGGGCGTTAACTACCTGGCCGCAGTTCGATCTTCTCCACCCTGCTCGAAGGCTCTGGAAGAGAAGTTTGCCGGATTGTTCCCTGGGCACGATTGAGCGCGAAATCCTTGGGGTTGTTCGGAGCGAGAAAGATGTACCCGGAGAACAGATACCGGGCATGTATGTTGATTACCTGAGAACGGGTGACCCAAGTGCGATGGAGCGTGTGATCTATCACAATGAAATCGATATCCTCAGTTTAGTGAACCTATGTGCGGAGATTCTAAACAAGCATCTTGGAGAAAAGGACGCTAGCGTGACGCCTGCTGAGGCTCTCGGAATAGCCCGTTGGCATGAGAAAGAGGGGCGGGCGGGCTCTGCGGAAGAACATTATCTTCTGGCAATGACCAGTATTGATCAAAATATTCGAGTTGAGGCGCTCCGTCACTACACAATTTATCTTAAGCGAGCGAATAAGCGCGATCAAGCCCTCGAAAGATGGGCGGCGTGGCACGAATTATCACCTGAAGATCCCCGACCTTGCATCGAGTTGGCGAAATTCTACGAGTGGCATCAGCGGGACCTGGAACAGGCGAAGAGCTGGGCTCAAGAATCTATGGTGTGTCTATCTCACCAACCTAAAGATTGGCGGCGTGAAATACTATGGGGCGAAATCGAGCACCGCCTGCGTCGTCTGGAGCGCAAAATCATCTCCAAATAAATGGACGTATGATGCACCTTATTTATGTGGGGGAATGCGGTCCTATCCCGCCCGTGCAAGAAGAAATATCCCTATCCACAGATATAACCTTACGAGCCAGCTACCAGCGCCAGGATCAAGCATCATCGTTTGATGTGGACGCGGTGGATTACACGCACACAGGATGATCTAGAGCTGGAACTCTTCACTTAATTATTCTGGTTCTCCTCCAATTTGGGTGGGTGACGGAGAAGATTTACAAAGATGCGTTTCTGGATTCGGCGAAAAAGTGTCGCGCGTTAATTTTGCCCCTCATCCAGCTCATGCCGGACAGTTTGATAGAGGTGTTCGGCTTTTAATTCGTGCAGGGTCAGACAGGAGCCATCAAGTCGATCTGCAAGTGATTGTGCGAGGCCTTGATCAAACGCGGCATGTTCCATATTAATGACAACCGACCGGATCTTGGACTCCCGAATCAGATCGGCGATTCGCCCAGCTTCTTCCTGGGGCGGGAGATCACCCATAGACACGTTACCAGCGCCATCCGTGAGCAGGATCATGAGGGGGAGGACATCCGGGTGGATTACCTTTTCCTTCCTGAATATCTCTGCCGCCAGACTCAATCCTGCCGAGAGGGGCGTTTTCCCTCCGACGGGGATGTCTGCCAGTGCTCGCCTGGCAAGCTGGATGGAATTAGTTGGGGGTAAGACTGTGATGGCACGATCTTTTTGGAAGACGATCATTCCCACCCGGTCACGCCGCTGATATGCATCTGAGAGCAAGGAGACGATCGCTCCCTTTGTGGCAGACATCCGTTCTGCAACCGCCATCGACCAGGACGCATCCACGACAAAAAGAATTAGGTTCGCGGCCTTTCGGACGCGGATTTTTTGGTGAAGATCCGAGGGCTGGATGGCAAAGGAAACATGCTTACGCTGCTCTTTACGATGTATTTGGTGCGGTGCGGCGGCTCGGAAGGTAGCGTCGAAGGCAATATCCGAGGTCTTCTCACGTGCAGGACGAGCCTGGATGTATCTCCCCCGCTTGCGTTTTGTACGTGTGTGTGTGCGCCTGCCGCTGCTGCGACGTGTAAGACGATCTAAATCGGCTTCGAGTGTGCGGGGGATGAACCCATCCCCGACTTTTACTTTATCCCCACCCTCCCACCAGTGGGCATGCAGAGTGTCTGGGGGTGATTGGCGAGCAGGTTCGGATCGGGAGAGGTCTTCGAGGTTGGCGGCGTCCTCATCCGCTAATGTGGGTCGACGGCTTTTTTTTTAGGTTCTTGCTGATCATCTCCTGGAACGAGATCGGATTCTTCCCCACCCACTTCAGACTGAACCTGTTCGATGCGCGACTGAAGGTCGTCGATATTGACTTCGGTTTGCTGAAACGGGCCACGTCGAAGGCGATGAGGAAGTGCAAGTTCGGCTGCAAGAGCGATATCGAGGTCGGAGATTTTATCTCGACCTTCGAAGGCGGCATGTGCGCGGGCTGATTTGAGGATGACCAGATCTGCGCGGTGCCCGTCGACATGAAGGGAAGATGTAAGCGCTGCAATCGACAGGAGATCACGCTTGGTATAGGCCACATGCGCGAGAAGTTCCCGTGCGGCTTCGATCTCCTTCGATAGACTTTTTTCGCTCTTTTGCCACTTCTCTCCGAACTTTTCAGGATCCTCTTCATAACTCAAGTTTCGTTCCATGATGGCCACTCGATCACGGGGGTCCTGTAAGCCGCGGATCTCAACAGATAGAGCGAATCGATCGAGGAGCTGTGGGCGCAGATCGCCTTCCTCCGGATTCATTGTCCCTACCAGGATATATCGGGATGGGTGGCTAAAGGAGATACCTTCGCGTTCAACGATGTTCATCCCCAGGGCGGCAGAGTCGAGCAGCAAATCGACGACGTGATCGTCGAGCAAATTCACTTCGTCGATGTAGAGCAGACCGCGATTTGCGGATGCCAACACGCCGGGTTCGAAATGACGTTCACCCTCTTTGATGGCTCGTTCGATGTCGAGCGTGCCGACGACCCTATCCTCCGTGGCTGAAATGGGGAGATCTACAAAAGAGGTCTTTCGATTTTCTATGGGAAGTTTTTCGCCGTTGGCGAACCGCTCCTTGCATTCCGTACACCATGTGGTCGAGCGAGATGGGTCGCAGCCGAATCGACAGTCGGCCACAACCTGAACATCGGGGAGTAGGGCTGCAAGTGCGCGGGCTGCAGTTGACTTCGCGGTACCACGCTCCCCGCGGATGAGCACACCACCGATGCGAGGATTCACGGCGTTTAAAATGAGCGCACGGCGCATACGTTCCTGTCCCACGATCGCTGTGAAAGGATATACAGTCGCCATTAACATCTCCGCGCGGATTATACCCCATCCGCACAGGCTATACCTTTGAAGGATTACACTACCGTTTACAATACCAGGGTATGCTTTTATAATGCCCTCATCTTAGTTTCCGTGGAGACCTATAGTTTATGGATCAATTCGAAGACGCCATTGGCGAGGAGATGCTTCCAACGGGAGAATCTGATGCTCAGGAAGAGCACCCGATGGACGCTCTGCTTGAAGCAGAAGCATATGAGATAAAAGCCCCCAGGAGGGGGGAAATCAGAAAAGGGACGATCGCCAGGGTTTCCGAGACTGACATTCTGGTGGATATTGGCGCAAAATCTGAGGGCGTCATCCCCACTAGAGAAATCGAAAATTTAACTCCGGAACAGCGCGAGGAATTCATCGTCGGGGCGGAGATCGATGTCTATGTTGTGCGCAACCTCGACCGTGATGGGACGGTTTTACTCTCGCTTTCAAGAGCTGCCGAAGAACAAGAGTGGGTAGATGTTGAAGAACTCCGTGAATCACGGGAAGTATTCGAAGGGACGATCGCCGGGTACAACAAGGGTGGTTTGATCGTTAAAGTCGGCAACTTGCGCGGCTTTATCCCCGCTTCGCAGGTAAGCGTTTCGCGTCGCCGTCGGGCCGAGGGTGAGACTCCGGATGACCGCTGGGGAGGCATGGTGGACGAGGCCATCGTCGTGAAAGTGATCGAAGTCGATCGGCGTCGGAACCGCCTGATCCTATCTGAGAGAGCGGCGGCACGCGAAGCTCGCGATGTTATGAAGGAACGTCTCATTTCCGAACTTCAGGTTGGAGAAGAACGTTCGGGTCACGTGATTAGTCTCGCGGATTTTGGCGCGTTCGTAGATATCGGCGGCGCCGATGGTCTCATCCACATATCCGAGCTTTCATGGAAGCGGATCTCACATCCAAGCGAAGTCGTCAAAGTTGGACAGGAAGTGCAGGTAAAGGTTCTGGGTGTCGATCCTGAGAGGAAGAGAATCAGCCTGTCGCTTCGGGAACTCGAAGCTGATCCATGGGACAACATCATAGGGGAGTACAAAGAAGGTCAACTCGTGGAGGGCACAATCACGAAATTGACCAAGTTTGGCGCGTTTGCGTATCTTAAAGGTACCGAAGAGTATGAGATTGAAGGCTTGATCCATATCTCTGAACTTTCTGACCGGCGCATCGAGCATCCAAAAGAAGTTGTAGAGGAAGGACAAACCCTCACGCTTCGAATGATCAATATCGATCAGCAGCGCCGTCGGATAGGTCTGAGCCTTAAACAGGTGGACTCCTCCGAGTTTGCCGATCTGGATTGGCAGACGGCTATGCAGGAGAGGGAAGAAGGATCCGAGGCTGGCGAAATGGAGGGGGCAATTGATGAACCTGTGGATTTTGATGCTGCCCTGGAGGAAGAACTCGCTGCTACTGGTCCCATAGATGAATTAGAGGCCAGAGAAGACGAATCGTCAGAAGAAGCTCTTGAGGAAACAGCAGCGGAAGTTGACGAGGAGCCTGTCTCTGAAGTAGTAGAAGATGTCATGGAAACCGAGCAGGAACTCGATGCCGATGATTCCATAGACGATTTGGAAACCAGAGAAGACGAATCGTCAGAAGAAGCTCTTGAGGAAACAGCAGCGGAAGTTGACGAGGAGTCTGTCTCTGAAGTAGTAGAAGATGTCATGGAAACCGGACAGGAACTTGATGCCGATGATTCCGTAGACGAATTGGAGGCCGAAGAAGACGAATCGTCAGAAGTAATTCTTGAGGAATCAACAATGGAAATCGATGAGGAGCCTGTCTCCGAAGTTGTGGAAGATGTCATAGAAACCGAACAGGAGCCTGCCAGCGCAGATGTGGAACCAAATGCTGAAGAGAACCCACAAGCCGAGATCGAGAAAGATGTCGGAGAGACTGCGGAAGAACCCGATGAGGGCGCCGAAGACGATCAGCCAGAATCCGATACACCGGAAGAGCCGACAGCCGAAGAGAGCGATACGGACGAAAAATCCTGATATATGCTTGAGGACATCATCCGGGCGCACCCTTTCGTGCGCCCGGTTTGCGTACCGATAGGGAAATGATTCCTAGTTTTGGCGGGTTGGATTGAATTTTTGGTAGAATAGAATGTGATAGGGTGGATTTAGTAATACAACGGAGGATCAACTGTGGCCGATAAGATGGAACGCTTTACGCAAAGAGCAAGACGTGTGCTTAGCCTTGCTCATGAGGAAGCGGAGAGGCTGCAACATAATTATATTGGTACGGAGCATCTCCTTTTAGGGCTGATTCGCGAAGAGGGTGGCGTTGCAGGCCGGGTGCTTCGCGAGCTTGGCCTTGAACCAGCCCGTGTCAAGGAGATGGTCGAACGTTTGACAGGCGTGGGTAGGCATACGGGTGGAAGGATCGAACTTGCTCCGGCAACCGAGGAAGTTCTGCAGTATGCGATCGAAGAGGCGCGCCGGATGGGGCATCACTATATCGGAACCGAGCACCTCTTACTCGGGTTGATGAGACTGGATGAGGGCGTCGCCATAGATGTGTTGCGCCGATTGGGAATTACGCCTGAACAGATACGCAGGCAGACACGTCGTGTGCTTCAGGAAAGTCCCTCGCGGCGAATGACCCAACAGTCCGGCAGCACCGGGAAAGAAAAGCAAACCAAGACCCCACTCGTGGATCAGCTTGCTACGGATCTATCCTTGCTTGCTGAACAGAAGAAGCTGGATCCTGTGATCGGGCGGGAGATGGAGATCGAGCGGGTGATCCAGATCCTGGCTCGACGGACCAAGAATAACCCTGCGCTGATCGGGGAACCTGGTGTGGGGAAGACGGCCATCGTTGAGGGGCTTGCGCAGCGCATTGTTGCAGGTGAAACCCCAGGGCCCTTGATTGGGAAGCGAGTGCTCCAACTGGATGTGGGTTCGCTGGTCGCGGGCACCATGTACCGCGGACAATTTGAAGAGCGATTAAAGCGCGTCATCGAGGAGTTGAAAGCATCGGACTCCATTCTCTTTATCGATGAGGTCCATATGCTTGTGGGTGCAGGCTCGGCCGGATCCTCTGTGGATGCGGCGAACATATTAAAGCCGGCACTCTCGCGTGGTGAACTCCAGGTTATCGGAGCGACGACACTGGATGATTACCGAAAGCATATCGAGAACGATGCAGCACTCGAGCGGCGTTTTCAACCCGTCATGGTTGAAGAACCGACCGTAGAGGAGACAATAAGCATTCTGCGCGGTGTGCGACGACCTTATGAGGAGCATCACAAACTTATCATTACAGACGAAGCCCTGGAATCCGCGGTTTATCTCTCAGCTCGTTACGTAACAGATCGGTTCCTTCCCGATAAGGCCATCGATCTGATAGATGAATCCGCGTCACGGGTTCGCATGTACAAGAGCCCCGAGGCGATTATTTTAAAAAAGACGATTACTGCCTTGCGGGAGACACGTGAGGCGCATGTAATCGCTGTAGACGAGGCGCGCTTTGATGATGCACAAGAGCTTCAGGCGCGCGAAGCAGAACTCGAAGACACATTAAGTCAACTGAGAACGGCGTGGGATCGAACCACGGATGGACCTCAAGTGACCAAAGAAGACATCGCCGAAGTGGTTTCTATGTGGACCGGCGTTCCGGTGATGCAACTGGCCGAGGCTGAATCAGAACAGCTTCTGCACATGGAAGAAAGTCTTCACGAGAGAATTATCGGTCAGGACGAAGCCATTGAATCCATCGCAAAAGCCGTTCGCCGAGCCAGAGCAGGGCTGAAAGACCCAAGCCGTCCGATCGGATCATTTATCTTTCTTGGACCCACGGGTGTGGGCAAGACCGAGTTAACCAAAGCGCTCGCCGAGTTTATGTTTGGCTCGGATGACGCGCTCATCCAGATTGATATGTCCGAACTCATGGAGCGTCACTCAGTGAGCCGCCTAGTCGGTGCCCCTCCTGGCTATGTAGGCTATGAAGATGCTGGCCAACTCACGGAAGCCATTCGTCGTCGTCCATACTCGATCGTCGTCTTTGACGAAGTGGAGAAGGCGCACCCTGATGCGCACAATATGCTGCTGCAGATCATGGAAGAAGGCCATCTTTCGGATGCGAGAGGACGGAAGGTCGACTTCCGAAACGCCATTATTGTGATGACATCAAATGTTGGTGCGGAGCTGATCAGGCGGCAGGATCAACTCGGATTTGATTTGAGACACGACGAAGACACTGAGGAGCAGCAGGAATACGAAAAGATGCAAAAGAAGCTCACCGAAGCGTTGAAGAAGGCCTTCCGACCCGAATTTCTCAATCGCGTCGATTCGATCATGATCTTTCATGCGCTCACAAGGTCTCAAATTGCTGAAATCGTCGATCTCGAGCTTGCGAAAGTTGCACTGCGATTGAACGAGCACGAGATCACGATCCAGACTACGGACGAGGCGCGTGCGCTTCTTGCAGATCTCGGGTACGATCCAGAAATGGGGGCGCGCCCCCTTCGCAGGGTCATCCAGAACAAGGTTGAAAATCAGTTGTCTGATGCATTGTTAGCCGGCGATTTCAAGCATGGAGATGCCGTTTTGATCGACGTTGCAGATGACGAAATTGTCTTAAAAGAGGGTGATCCAGAAATCAAGGATGAGGCGCAAGAACCCCTCCCAACTGCATAATCCCATGTTTGGCGCAACACAAGAAAAAGCCCGACGGATCCCGTCGGGTTCTTTTTTGTGGTTATCGAACGGAATGTATAATCTAATTTAGGGAAAAGCCATGGCAAAAACAAAAACCCAATTTACCTGTCAGCAATGTGGGCGTACCGCAGCGAAAGCGCTCGGCCGCTGCCCACAGTGTGGCGAATGGAACAGCATGGTAGCCGAAAGTGTCAGGTCCGATCGGTCCGTGCGATCTTATTCGTCCGAGTCCAAGCCCGTACGTTTGGCTGATATTGATGGCGAGGTCAACGAGCGGATCCAGCTTCCCATCGAAGAGTTCGCCCGCGTTCTGGGCGGCGGGATCGTGCCCGGTTCCGTCGTTTTAATCGGGGGTGACCCCGGTATCGGGAAATCAACACTGCTTCTTCAGACGGCCATTGCGGTAGCATCACGTGAGACTGTGCTCTATATCTCTGGTGAAGAATCCGAACGCCAGATCAAGGCTCGTGCACATCGCTTGAGCGATCAAGAGGATGCCTCTGATGAACTTTACTTACTCGCCGAGACTAATCTTGAGATCATCATCTCCCATCTTCGTAATCTAAGACCTACATTGGTGGTCGTGGATTCAATCCAGACCATGCACCATCCGGATCTCGATGCCAGCGCAGGATCGATTTCTCAAGTGCGTGAATGCGCGCATCGGCTCCAGGGACTGGCGAAAGAATCCGGCACGGCCGTGTTTTTGGTCGGGCATGTGACCAAGGAAGGGGCGATCGCCGGTCCGAAGGTCATGGAACACATCGTAGATACTGTCCTCTATCTGGAGGGGGATGCCTACCACGCTTATCGACTCCTGCGTTCGGTCAAGAATCGTTTTGGTGCGACGACCGAAGTTGGCGTATTTGAAATGAGGGAAAAAGGCATGGTTGAGGTGCTCAACCCGTCAGAGGCGTTCCTTGCAGAGCGTGTCCGGAATTCGCCTGGGTCCTCGGTAGCTGCGACGCTTGAAGGTACCAGGCCGCTGCTCGTTGAGGTACAGGGTCTCACAAGTGCAACTTCGTTCGGCCACCCCAGGAGGACGGCAAATGGGGTAGACATGAATAGGCTGTACCTTGTCATCGCAGTGCTCTCCCGCAGGGCTGGTTATAAACTAAGCGACCAGGATGTGTTCGTGAATGTTGTCGGAGGAATGAGGGTTAACGAGCCAGCCGCGGATCTCGCCATCGCGGCGGCGATTGGATCGTCCGTACGAGATCGTCCCCTCCCTTCTGATGTTGTCCTGGTTGGAGAGATTGGGCTCTCTGGCGAATTGCGCTCAGTCCCGCGGATTCGGGCGAGGTTAAATGAAGCCGAAAAGCTCGGATTTGAAAGAGCGCTGGTGCCAAAATCTAGCAGAGAAGAAATCTCGAAATCCACGAACATCGATCTGATCGAGGTGAGGACGATCAACGAGGCATTGCACGTCCTGCTCGATGAAAAACCGTGACATCAAGCGCTGATTTGACCAAAAACTCCCGAGGATGAGGTCGGTCGAGAGACCTCAGCGCATTTTCTGTTTCTATTTCGGGGACGAAGCCCATAAATACGGCTTCTCCTGAATCACAAAACGCGTTTGCGGTCTCGAATATCCTTTAAGGTTTTACAATGCTTATTCGATAGGAGTGTTTTGGAATCAAACCACACCAGATATGGGGGATGAATCTGCTCTTATACATTTCTGTGGGGGTGAAAGTTCGCAGATCGCCTTAAGATAGTAACCATCACGAACTTCATCGCTTCAATTTTCTTTAACATCTTACGATCTTAAATTTATTAAAGTTTTTAGGTTAACTGCGACCTATGTATTGAATGCGTCGATGCATTTTGTTAGAATTCATCCACCGTGGGTGATGGAATAAATGGAGGAGAAGGACGCTCCACGAGCCTTCCTAAAATCGTGAAGTCGCACCCTCAGCGGTTGATCACCCTCACGACGAAAATCTTTTCACAATAAAACATAGTCCGGTCAATACTTTCCTTTCCCTGAATGTGGGAACAGGTAGTACCCGTGGAGGTATGGATGAACGCTGAGCGGCTCTGGCAAGCTGCGCTTGGGCAATTACAGTTGGAAATGCCACGCGCGGCTTTTGACACCTGGGTGCGCGATGCTGAATACCTGGCTTATGAGGACGGGACTTTTGTCATCGGTGTTCAAAATGCCTACGCCCGCGATTGGCTGGAGGATCGACTCCTCTCTACGGTTAAGCATGTATTAACAGGTATCGCCGGGCGAACGGTCGCGGTTCGCTTTGTGGTTTGGCAGGGAGATCCGACAGAGTCGATAACCGAATCGTTGGTAAGTCAGCCGGAAAACCCCGCTGTGCAAGATCAGATGGACAGTCCCATACAACAAAACACCCGCTATACATTTGATACGTTCGTTGTGGGCCCGTGCAATCGCCTCGCACATGCGGCTGCACTTGCTGTATCGGAGAATCCGGCGACGGGATACAATCCGTTCTTTCTTTATGGCGGGGTTGGGTTAGGAAAAACACATCTACTTTTTGCTATCGGTCAAGCATGTATCCAATCCGGACTGCATGTTCGCTACGTCTCCTCGGAGGAATTTACTAATGATCTGGTAAATGCCATTCGTACAAACAGGACGGATGGCTTTCGTGAACGCTACCGACGGATTGATGTGCTCCTCATTGATGATATTCAATTCATTGCCGGAAAAGAAGCGACACAAGAGGAATTCTTTCATACCTTCAATACCCTGCACGGTCAGAATAAGCAAATTGTCATGACTTCCGATCGTTCACCGAGAGCGCTGGTTACGCTCGAGGAGCGACTGAGGTCGCGATTCGAATGGGGTCTCACTGCAGACATCCAGCCCGCGGATTTCGAGACGCGTCTGGCAATCCTGCGCTCGAAAGCCGAGCGTAAACAACGGAGTGTTCCCGCCGACATCCTCGAAACAATCGCCAGAAGGGTGCAGAATAATATTAGAGAATTAGAAGGCGCGCTGACGCGCGTGCTGGCTTATTCTGATCTTCGAGGGGAGCCGCTCTCAAGTGACCTGGTTGCGATTGCACTAGCTGACATGCTTAAAAAAGATGAGGCGGTAACTCCGGAGCGGATCATATCGGAGATAACTCAACAGTATGGGCTCACACGCGAACGATTGCTCAGTAAAGAGCGCTCGCGAGAGGTCGCACTTCCACGACAGATTGCGATGTATTTGATGCGGGAGGAGACCTCGACATCTCTTCCGAAGATTGGCGAGATACTCGGTGGACGAGATCATACAACGGTCATGTACGGACACAATAAGATTTCCGGACAATTGGAAACTGACGAATCGATGCGCCGCCAACTCGTTGCGATTCGTGAACGTTTGTTCCAAAACGGACGACCAATTCCCCTATCCGACCATCCCATCGAGATCCATTCGTCCTGATTCTTTCTTGTTGCCCGACTTCACCCTCAAACACCTTCATCTGTGACATGGTTTGAAACTGGTAAATTCCCCAGTCGGCTGGAGTACCATGTTCGGGTAAACGGGACGACATGCAGTTTGAGTCGATCCGGGTTTTCCCCTGGGGTACACGAAGTGGGGAACTATAGCTGGGTGAGACGTTTTCCCGAGGTTGACTCTAGAGGGTAGGCGAACACGCCCACGACTCCCGGTCCACCATGGACAGCGAGAGAGGGCGTCAGATCGCCAATCAATGTCTCTGTTACGTTCAGCGCCTCCTCCGCCATCCTTCTTAAATTTTCGCCATCCTCGGCAGCGCGTGCATGGATGACAGCGAGATTTACAGGCTGCTCGCTGCCGACAGCTTCCGTCACCCGCTCGACCAGACGCTCCAATGATTTCTGGCGTGTTCTCACATTCTCGTCCGCATGAAGCCGCCCGTTCACCATGGAGATGATGGGCTTTACGTTGAGAAGTGAGGCGAAGGCGTCTTGAAGTCGACCCACGCGCCCGCTCATTCTGAGGTATTTGAGCGTCTCCGGAGTAAGAAACAGGTGTGCACGCTCGCGAATCCCTTCAAGCTGCGATAGGATCTGATCCCGCGTGTGACCGCGCTTGATCGCTCTCGCGGCTTCTATGATCATCCAGCCTGTGCCCAGGGAAATACTTTTCGAATCAAACACTTCGATATCCGCTTCAGGAACCATCGCTTTTGCCAGGAGGGCTGAGTCATATGTTCCGCTGTGCTCGCCCGTCACAGTAATGACCAGGCCGCTCTCGCTATTTTCTGTAATTTCCTTGTAGTAGCGGACAAACCAGGCCGGCGTAGGCTGTGACGAAGTCGGCATTACGCCCATCTTTTCAATCTTCTCGTAGAAGAGATCGCGGTCGATGGTGATGCCCTCTTCATATGTTTCATCACCAAACTGAATCGGAATGGGCGCTACGCGTATGCCTAATTCCGCGATCATCTCCTCGGATAAATTGGATGTGCTATCCGTAACAATCCTTAGCATGAGTTGAATCTCCCGCATTCGATCCGGGGTACGGGTATGGGATAGGTTGGTTTGTCGAGGGATCGGAGAGCATCAAGCTTCCTGTCTGATTCGGGTGAAGTTTGGAGCTTGGAATGGGGCGTTCCAGCTTGGTGATTTGTGTACATGGACGACCTTCCATCCCTCTTCCATAAGCACGATGACCCGGGTTTCGTTGTAGCTCAGCACCCGGACACCAGTTGATGATCCTTTAGAGATAAGAAGGGTATAAGAACAGACTGCGGTGTCGTTGTATCTCTGTTCTTTGTAATTGGTGACATCGAAACGAGCCCGAGGTTTTTCCTCCGATTGCTCTCCGGCTGGATTCGGATCCAACGTCATGCCGGCCGTATCTTCGCGTGACGATTCCATCATCATGAATTCATGAAACGGAAGACCGTCGATGCGATGTGGTGTGACGTACCATTCGTATAGGGTCAGGTCGGAAGATGTGGTTGCCTCGTAATTGGAAATGTCATTGTCGAATATTCCTTTCAAATGTTCTTCGAGAAAGGAGCGAATTTCTGTCATCTGCCCTCCATCATTTCATGGTTGTAGTTTCACAACAAACTTACCGGATCAATATCGATCTGCCAACTCTCCCCTAATTCATCGGGCATGATACTGGCGGGATCGTTCCCCCGGATGATGATTTGCCAGCGGTACTCCCCTCTAATTCGTTCGAAGAAACACGGTACAGGACCGATAAGTTCGTCCTGTGATCGGTCTTTTTCAATCCGGTGTTTAAGGTATTTCGCCATCCTTCCGGTTTGAGATTCCACAGCATCTCGTGATGTGGCTCGAAAAATCAACCGCGCCATGCGGGAAAAAGGCGGATAATGAAGGACTCTACGGTGCTCGACTTCATCATTGTAAAAGGCATAGTAGTCGTGGTTGGAGGCGGCTTTTATCACGTAATGTTCGGGTTGGTAGGTCTGAAGGATGACCTGACCGCCAAGTAATCCTCGTCCTGCCCGTCCTGCGACTTGAGTGAGAATCTGGAAGACGCGTTCTGAGGCTCGATAATCTGGAAGATTTAAACCGACATCTGCGGAGACGACTCCCACGAGGGTCACCAAGGGAAGATCAAGCCCTTTAGAGATCATTTGTGTACCTACGAGGACATCCGCACGATGTGCGGCGAAATTAGCCAGAAGGACATCGTGGGCGCCTTTTTGACGCGTGGCATCTCGATCCCATCGAAGTATACGTACGTCCGGGAACAAGGATTGCAGTTCGTCCACTATTCGCTTTGTGCCCGCCCCGAAGTAGCGCACTCGGCTACCCCCGCACTCTGGGCATTCGCTCCGAGAGGCTGTTTGATGCCCGCAGTGATGACAGGTGAGGAGGTCCTGGTTTTTGTGATAGATCAGAGGGTTGTCGCAATGAGGGCAGCGTGCCACCCATCCGCAGTCCCGGCAGAATACATATGTGGATGAGCCGCGTCTGTTTAAAAAGAGGATGGCCTGCTCGTTGCTTTCGAGGACATCGGATAACGCTTTCCCCAGTGGTCTGCTGAAGATCGACCGATTGCCCGCTCGTAACTCCTGGCGCATGTCGACCACGCGAACAGGCGGCAGATCAATTGTGCTTGAATCGCCATCATGGGCGACATAGTTGGTCTGGATGCCAAGTCTTTCAGATTGCCCATCGACGCGCTCTCGATGCCCCAGTATCCTTCGGGGCATCGAGAGCAAATGGTACTTCCCCCGGGAGGCGTGGTACGTCGTAACGAGGTCGGGGGTCGCGCTCCCAAGGATGCACAGAGCCCCTAGAATTGAGCTGTATTTTACGGCGACATTCCGGGTGTGGTAACGAGGCGATCTTTCCTGTTCTTTATAGGAATCATCATGCGACTCATCCAGCACGATCAGACCGACATTGCGGACGGGGAGAAAAAGCGCGCTGCGGGGACCGATGACGATGTCGATTTGTCCTGCTCGGCAGCGTCTCCATGTGTCATATCGCTCGCCTGCGGAGAGTTGGGAATGACTCAATCCTACTTGCCCGGGAAAGCGAGCGAGAAAACGCCGAATGGTTTGAGGCGTGAGTGCAATCTCGGGGACGAGCAAGATCGCACGTCGCCCCATGCCGAGCGTTTCGTGCACTGCCCTCATGTAGATTTCCGTCTTCCCAGATCCGGTTACTCCGTGAAGGACATAGGGTGGGATGTGATCCCCTCCTGACGCAGCCTTGATGGAGGGAGAAATCCTGCTCCAGACGAGATCTTGATCATGCGTGAGAGCCGGAGGGAGAGATGGGACGAAATCAATCTCTTCTAGAGGATCTCGCCAAACCTCAGCTTCGCTGAGCGCAATTATTTCCCGATCTTCTAACATACGAAGATCGGCTCGATTTCCCCCGGTTTCGGCATAGAGCCAACTTACATTAATAGGTTCGCCTTCCTTGATGAGCAGGTCTACGATTTTTTTTCTTCTTTCAGCAGCTTGACTCCCTGGGCGGCCGAGGGACGGCAGATTCTCGCGTAAACTATCTGGCGGGGTGATTAAGCGAGCATTGCGAATACGCTTGGGGCGTGCTTTCGGCGCATCAAGCACGGGTTGGCGGTCGAGCACATTTCGGCGGACGAGCGCATTCGCTGCATACCTCCAGTTCTGACGTGGCATGGCGCGGGCCAGTTGACGCCCGCGCAACTCCCCTCGCTTATCAAGAAGAGATAGCAGTTTTTTCTCCGTAGGAGTTTTTCCATCCGAGGCTGCGGCAACCAGTCGATAGATATAATCGGCTCTCTGGCTGACCCCCGGGGGAAGCATCAAGCTGAGGCACTCGCTTAGAGCAGCATGATATTCCCCCGCCATCCAGTACGCGAGCTCGATCTGCTCTGGGGTCACCACCGGGTTGGGGTCGATAAGACTTTCGACTGGTTTTGTGTCGTGCACTGCTGGAATATTCGGTGTAGCCACGACGATCCCCTGGACCGTTCGATTGCCGAAAGGAACCGTCACAAGGCAGCCAGGCGACACAAATCCCTTGAAAGATTCGGGAAGGTGATAGTCGAATACGCCTCGAATGGGGGGTAAGTTTACGACGACGGTTGCATAAGATTTGGGCATCTCTAATTCGTCTGGCTGGTTGGGGACGATTGGATCGAAATCCGGGCGATGCGGAAACCATCCATCACTTCGACTCGGAAGCGAGCTCCGGGCACGTCCACGATATCCCCTACTTGAGCGAGGCGTTCCAGCTGGCCGAGCATATATCCAGCGATTGTGTCGTAATTTTGATCTTCTAGATCGAGATTGAAGTGGTCGTTAACTTCCTTGATCAGGGTGAGGCCATCCACGAGTGCAGATCCATCCGGCAAGGGGAGAATATCCTGTTCGGTGTCGAAGGGGTCGCTCACCTCGCCGACAATTTCTTCCAGGAGATCGCTCAATGTGACAACCCCGGCTGTGCCAGCATATTCGTCGAGGACGACGGCGATATGCTGTCGACGAGCACGAAAGAGTTGCAGGAGTGTGTTCACGCGCGCCGTCTCGGGAATAAAGATTGCTTCGCGCATGAGATCGCCTGCAGTTAGCTTGGTTTCGTGATCTTGGGCAATCGCGGGAAGAACGTCCTTAAGATGCACGATGCCGAGGATCTGATCTATGTTGCCCACATAGACAGGATATTTGTTGAAAGGATGGTCGACCGCGAGTTTGAGAATTTCGTCCGTGTCGGTGTCTTGAGGAATGGCGATCATCTCCGTGCGAGGTATCATGACCTGTCGAACGAGAAGTTGACCGAAATTAAAGACGGCATGGAGCATTTCTTCTGCTTGATCGCCAACGACTCCACCCTCCGCGCTGGCGCTAACAAGCATCTTGAGTTCCTCTACGGAGTGGATGAGTTCATGTCCGGTAGCGGGTTCCACCCCGACCCATTTCAATAGGGCGTTTCCCGCCCCGTTTAAGATCCAGATGAAGGGTTTGAATATAGTTTCTGTGTATACAGTCGGGCGCGCCACGCTCAACGCCGTTTTTTCCGGGCTCTGTAGTGCGATCGATTTTGGGGCTAGCTCGCCAACGACGACGTGCAGAAAAGTGATGATGGCAAACGAGATCCCGGCGGAGATGCTGCGGGAAACTCCGGTTTCGATTTCCGCTGGAAATAATTCGATCACGGGTTGGAGGAGACCGCTCAAAGCTGGCTCGCCGACCCATCCTAATCCCAAGCTCGCCAGTGTAATCCCAAGCTGAGTTGCAGCGATGAACCGATCCGGATCGCTGATGGCTTTATGAACCCAGCGAGCACGCGCGTTCCCCTCTTTAAGAAGCTGCGCAATTCGTGTGGGTCGCACGCTCACGAGCGCGAATTCTGCCGCCACGAAGAACGCATTCACCAGCACAAGTACACCGACCATAACAAGGCCGAGCAGATCGAGCCATATAGTTTCATTCATTTAGAGTTTCACCTGGGTAATGTATTTAAGACTGATTGGTTCCAATAACGATCCCGAGTTCAATTTCATGTCGCAGACTGTCGATAAATCACTGCGGCTCCATAGCCGACAACCGAAGAGTAATCTGAGGTGACTTGGCCTGAAGTAGCGTGATAAAGAATTTCAGCACGGTTGGCGCCGAGGTCTCTCGTCGCCCATAAGGTTGCGGCGATTGCGCCTCTTCCGCAAGCGAACCCTCGCCCTTCCATCTCGGCGTTGAGTACGCCTCGAGGGTTGAACGCCTCGATTTCCGAAAGGACCTCCTTATCATACCTTTGGGCAGCTTCTTCGGGGTAGAAGTGCGAAAGATCTGAGCTGGCAATAAATAATACCGATCCTTTCTCCATGACCGCAGCCAAGCAGTGACCAAGATTTTCTATAGTTTTGCTACTTTGATCTCGTACCATAATCGGAATGAGCGAAAATGGTTCGGCTAGGCTGCGTTGCAGGAAAGGGAGTTCGATTTCGAGAGAATGTTCCGAATCGAAACGGACATGCTCGATTTCGATTTTATGAACGCCTTCGAGTTTTTCCTCAATCTTTGACACGTGGGCGTGACTGACCGGGATAATCCCTAATGGCGTCTCGTACGCCCGATGCCCCGTTATCACGATTTGACCAGGACCGGGCGTGTGAATGGGGGAAATGATCACGACGAATTCGGGGGAGAGGTTCTTTATCAGATTGAAGGCATGGGCGGCTACATGTCCGGAATACTGATGCCCGGCATGCGGAACGATTACGCCGTAGATCTCCCCCGTAACCGTTTTGGATGTCGTATTGTTCAGGTATTCGTCAATCGATTGCGCCAGGATCTCCGGTTTTCCCGGGTACCATGTTCCTGCGATTGAGGATGGCCGGATGTCCTTCGCGGTACCACCGTCTTTCATCTTAGCTGGATTTTAGCATAAGAGGTGAAACGAATGTGGGGAAGGCAGGATGAAGCGGGTGTCCCACACTCGCCGCGGATGACAGTGTGGAGTAGGTCATCGCGCCGGGTCCATGTCATCTCCCTTCCTCCTGCAAACATCCTTTCAAGCATGTGACTCAAAATCCTTCTCCCTGAAAAAGGGAGAGGGGATGGGGTGAGGGTGCCCGTCGCTCCTATAACATGCTCGCCGTTCAGTGATATGGTGATCGATCAGAAAGGTCCACGCTTCTTCATTTCATCGGCGTTTTATGACGCATCCGATGATCCACACCCACCGTGTTGCCTTATTAGATAATTTAACCATAGGGTACTTGACAACAGAACACTTGTTCTGCTACAATAGAACATACGTTCTATTATGAACGAGTTGGAGGTTGATATGGAAAGGGCGTTCAACCAGCAGTTCTATTTAAATAGACAGGCAGATCAAATCGAAAGAGCACTGTTCCGGTTAAATATGCCGGCACGGGTGGATGGCGGATATATCGAGAAGGACCATATTCGTTATCTGGTGACACCCTCTCTTGGAATCCCTCTGGAATCTTTCTTGGATCAAGCACCGGAAGTTGCCCAGGAAATCGGCGTGGAAGATGTGCGAATTGCCCGCGAACGACGTGGGGTTGCCATTGAGGTTCCATATGAACAGGGGATGGGAGTACGGCTATTGCCGCTTATGGAATCACTTACCGAGTTAGAACCTTTCATGGCCGTCCTGGGGTTGACAATTGAGGGGACCCCACTCCTCCTGGACTTCAATTTGAGCACAACATGGCATCTTCTTGCGCACGGTGGGGGGACATCAGAATTTCTCCGATCCATCCTGGTGTCTCTGGCGCTTACCAGCAGCCCGCGTGATGCAGGTTTCTTGGGGGTCGATATAGGCGGTCGTGAACTGGCTGTGATAGAAGCATTGCCTCACGCTGTAAAGGATCTTGCTACGAATGTAGATTATGCAAGAGAAAACTTGCAGTGGCTTTATGAGGAAGTTGAGGCCCGACTCCAAAACGCAATAAATTACCCACATTTGTTTCTCTTTATTGATGGGATTGATGAACTCCTTCAAACGGATGATGACCATCTGGCACCTTACCTGCATCATGTACTGCAGCATGGGAAATCTTCTGGCGTGCACGTCCTCGCGGCGTCACGTACGATGTCAGGATCAACGGTCAGGAATCTTGCCCAATCAGACGGCATAGTTCTGGCGGGATCGCCACCCGCTGATCATGGATTACATGGGGGATCTGCTGGGAGATTTTCCCTTCGGGCTGATGGGAACGAAGAGGAGATCGATCTTGCGTGGCTAACCGCACGCGACCTTGACGCGGCAGTTCATCTGATCCGGGCGTGAGTTACCCTCGAGGGAGGTATCACCGATTATCATGACGAGGATATATGGGCTGAATCGTGTGGGACCAGCTAGCACGTCTTGGACGGGTGAAGAACCCCGCAGCTATCTGCCAGGGGATCTTCCAAGGAGAAAGGCCCCTCGCCTTCTTGCCATTCATCCCTGTGGCAAGCTACAGGGTATTCTAGCTTTTTCCCATAAACCTTCCTCTGCACAAGAAGGATGAACTTTGAGTTGCTTCTGCGGACACGGAATTTACAAGCATGGTGGGTCGAGTGCAGTGAGCCGAAGATGAAAGGAGAACATGTGCAATGAAAGTTGGGATGTTGTGGTTTGATAGTGATACGACTGTGGATATCGAGCAACGAATTATGCGAGCATGCAGCTTTTATCATGAAAAATATGGGCAGGAGCCGTCCATGTGTTTTATAAATCCAACTCTCGTGGAGGGTTCTGAGCAGGGGATCAGCGCCGGGATAGATGTTCGACCAAGTCCCGCTGTGCAGCCGGATTATTTCTGGGTGGGAATTAAAGAAGAAGGGTCTAAAAGAGACATCTCGTAAACTTCCATAGCGGATTTTGCCCGCGATAGACCTGTGATAATGGTAATGCTTTTTGCTATCCTAACTGACGTATGGAAGCTGCTGTGGATAAGGAAGCGATGAGATTGTCCATGGAGGGTTCAAGCGCAATCTTCCCACGTTTTACGCTTACGTCTATTTCGAAAAGTGTCTGATACAAATATTCCAAATCGGGGAGCGAGAAATTTTGCGCTTGAGCACTTAACCTGCGCGCAAGAAATGATACCTTCCCCAGGGATTTCGCCGGATCCGTACCTCGATCCAGGCAATCACGTACGAGGATTAGGAGACGCACCTGTCTTGCTATCATGGCGAACGCATAATGCGCATCATCACTTTGCATGAGTTGATGAAGAAGTCGTTGTGCGCGTGGACTATCGCGGGCTCCCATAGCGTCCACCAGCTCGAAGACATCCGCCTGTCCCGTGAATGGAGTCAATTTCTCAACGTCTGCAACTTCGATCTGTCTAGAGCGATCCACGTAGTCGAGGAGCTTCCCTAGCTCCATATCTGCAAGGCGTGGATCTTCAACCACATACTCTGCGAGCAGTTGTGCAGCGGGTTCGGAGATGTCCCCCCCTCCTTCGACGCTGCGGGACTTTAACCATGAGACGAAGTGTAAGCCTTCGGGATTGTCAAATTGCCGGGTAAAACAACGATCGCGATGTTCGTTCGCCCAGAGCAACAAGGGTGATGCTTTCTTGCTTCTTTTCTTTCGGTCTGCAACGTCATGGATCTCAACGATTACAAGAGCCGTTGTCCTTGGAAGTCGCGAAAGAAGATCCATAAAATGGGTCAACCACGGATCTTTCTTTGGAAGTTGATTCGCCTGGTTAAGGACCACGATCCGACGATCTGTGAGAAATGGCATGGACATGCAAGTTTCCTCGAAGGTGGCCATATTCAGGTTAGAACCATCGAAGTGCGTGGTGTTCATATCCGCGTTGGTATCATCGCCCAGTTTTGATCGTAGGGTCTGGATAAATGCTGATATGGCAAATTCATCGGTTCCAAAGAGGTAATAAATAACCGGCGGGTGGGTGGCCATATTAACTCAGCGTAAGAACCCTGTGCGTGGTTCCATGGACGCCTTGCATTTCCCGCACCTCGATAATCTCAAGCTGTCCAGGATCGCCATCTGTCGTGACATGCTTCTGTACAGCTTTTCCCAACGGCTGGGCGATGATGAGGGCGATCATCGTAAATGTGACAGCCATCGGCAATCGTTCAAGCCTTTGGCGCCAGTTTTTATTTCCAATGCCGATAAGGGCAAAAAAGGACGCAGAACCAGCCAAGAGGCCGGAGGTCACCAGGTTTGTGCCACAGTTGGGGTGAATGGCAAGATGAGAATCGCCCCGACGGAGTCGAGCGAGAGCCTCATCCACGGCAGTAAGCACTTCGTCCCTTGTAACGTCACCATAAAGGAAAAACCCTTTTGGGTCGGAACGACCAATGAAAGACTTATTCGGAAAACGGCTGCTTAATACATGGATGGTCGCATGCTCGAGTGCATGGTTACGTCGAATGCGAGCCAACCTTGGTTGATTCAAAAAATCCTGCATTGCGTCATTCATCAAATTCGGCCTTTCAATAATAACGGATTATAC
>SDBS01000239.1_pt1 | contig 49513 bp, 52 predicted proteins | sample 2277091 | NCBI WGS metagenome assembly SDBS01 (sample SAMN10404972, study PRJNA504765) | marine sediment metagenome | isolation source: marine sediment core GS10_PC15, 163 cmbsf | place: Arctic Ocean: Southern Knipovich Ridge | collected 2010 | reverse complement strand
CAATTTACTTCATCAATTAAATTGCTTCGGCTATCAAAAAGCTGTAGGTGTTCTCCGTTATTACTTAAAGCGCCTGTGTAGATTTGATCCGCAGTTATATTTGGAATAGTTGTATCATTAGTTCTTTCTAGAATATAAAAACCATTTGGTTGAATGGTTTCTGACAGAGTTATTTCGGGTGCTCCATCAACAGCTTTCAATTTCCAACCATCAAGATTAACTGGAAGGTTGGTATTGTTATACAATTCAATCCATTCATCGCTATAAGAAGCGTTTGTTCCCATCCAAGCGATTTCATTAATTACAACATCAACGAGAGAAGCAGCCTTTGGGAAATCGATCGGAGTCAATCCTAAAAGTATTAAAAAAGGAAACAATAAAGTCTTCATTTGCATAGCTTTATTAAATTCTAACAAGAAAAGAAGATTCTTCAAAAAATATTTTTATTTCAGAATAATTTATCATTGAAATCTTCCCAGCATCATAGCGGCAAAATACTTGACAAATTCTATCAAATATACTAGAATAAAGCGTAAATGAGATAAAAAACCCAGAGTTGGGGGTTAGGAATTTTTCTTAGTTGGACAGGTTGGCTCTGGCGAACCTGTTCCTCGGAAAAATTCTGAGCTTACGTTTCAAACCTAAGTAACCCCCAGCTCTGGGCTTTTTATTGTCCAGTTGTTTTTTCTACTTCTTCCATTGTTGTTATCCCCTTTAAAACCTTTATTAAACCGTCCTGATACATCGTTATCATTCCCTTCTCGATTGCTGTTTCTCTTAAACTAGCAATGGAGGGCGAAGTGAGGATAAATTTCTCCATTTCACTATCAATTAAAAAGGCCTCAAAAATACCCAGCCTTCCCCTATAACCAGTATTGTTGCAATCATTGCATCCAACAGCTACAGGAATTTTTAAGTTTTTATCAAGCGTCCCTATTGGTATAATCTTTGCCAACTCTTTTAATTCTTTTTTTAATTTCTCCAATTCTTCTGAGGAGACTTTTTTTGTTTTTAAACATTTTTTACATATTTTCCTGATTAATCTCTGCGCTACAGCCATGTTAATTGCAGGAGCAATGTTGATTGCCTTTTCTCCAAGAGCCTGAAGTCTTGCTATTGTTCCAGCAGCATCGTTTGTGTGCAGTGTTGTAAAAACTAAATGTCCTGTTAAAGCAGCTTGCAGGGCAATGCTTGCTGTTTCCAGATCTCTTATCTCTCCCACTAAAACAACATCAGGATCTTGTCTCATGATAGATCTTAGGCCATTGGCAAAATCATATCCTTTTGAAGGATTAACCTGAGTTTGAGAAATTCCCCCTAAATGATATTCAATTGGATCTTCAATTGTAATAATTTTTGTTTCTGGACTTTGAATCTTTTTCAGAAAAGCATAAAGAGTAGTAGTTTTACCAGAACCTGTGGGTCCAGTAATAATAATCATCCCATTCGGTTTTTTAATTTCTTTTTTAAATAATTCAAATAAGTCTTTTCTTAAGCCTAGGGTTTCAAAGTTAATCAAGCTCTTTGGATTTAAAATTCTTAAAACTATTGTCTCTCCGTATTCGGATGGAAGAATTGAAGTTCTGATTTCTATGGTCAGTGGTTTTTGAGAATCTTTTTCAGGGGATATTAAAATAGAAAACCGACCATCTTGGGGTCGATCTGTAACGTTTAATTTCAGTGCTGAAAGAAGCTTTACTCGCGATACTATTGATTGATACAGTTCTGTGTCAAAAAATAAAACATTTTGTAAAAGCCCGTCAACTCTAACGCGAAGTTTCGTATTTTCTTCTTTTGGTTCAAAATGGATATCAGAGGCATCTAAGTGGATTGCTCCTCCTAAAATTATTTCTAAAATTTCTGTCAACCTTCCTTTAAGCGAAGATTCAATTTTGTTTTTAAAATCAGATATATTATTTACTTCTTTTCTGATTTCAGTCAAAATACTTTCTGTGATCTCAGTTTCTCCGGTTATTTTTTTTGAAATTTCAGCCATAAAAATCTAAAATATATAAAGTGAGAAAAAGTTGTTCGTTTTGTAAGGTCGCAAGATATTAATTGAATTTATCTTATCTTCTTTAAAAAGTCAATTTTATTATTTTTTAGTCTAAAAATGCAATCTAAACAAATAACCAATACTGCTTTAGAAACGAAAAATAAAGGCAAGGAATTGGCAAAAAAAATTTTAAAGGAACAAGTTATGACAAAAGCACAGGTTTTAGCTTTACGAGGAGATCTGGGCGGAGGCAAAACAACTTTCTTACAAGGCTTTGCCAAGGGCTTGAAGATAAAACAAAAGATTTTGAGCCCGACTTTTGTGATTTTAAAGAAATTCAGAATTAAACATTCGAACTTTAAGTTTTTTTACCACCTTGATTGTTATCGCATTAAAAAACCAAAAGAAATTTTAGATTTGGGTTTTAAGAAAATTATTACTGACCCTAAGAATATTGTTGCTGTTGAGTGGTCTGACCGTATTAAAAAATTGCTGCCCCCAAATACAATCTTTATAAGTTTTGAGTTTTATAATAAAAATAAAAGAAAAATAAAAATTCAATGGCCAAAGAAAAAAAACGTTTAATCATTATTGACAGCAATTCAGTTATTCACAGAGCTTTTCATGCTTTGCCTCCTTTAACAACTAAAAAAGGAGAAATAGTGAATGCAATTTACGGATTTTTACTTGTTTTTCTTAAAGCGATTAAAGAGTTTGAGCCCGATTTTATTGCAGCTTGTTTTGATTTTCCCGCCCCTACTTTTCGTCATAAGAAGTTTAAAGAATACAAAGCAAAAAGACCGCCAACTCCAAAAGAAATCTATGAACAGATTCCTAAGGTGAAAAAAGTTCTTAAAGCTTTTGATGTGAAAATTTTGGAGAAACAAGGATTTGAGGCAGATGACATTATAGGAACAATCAGTAAAAAATTCCCTAAAAAACAGATTTATCCAGGCATAGAAACCATTATTATCAGCGGAGACTTGGATACTTTGCAGTTGGTAGATAAACATACAAAAGTTTATCTTCTAAAGAAAGGAGTGAAAAATACTGTATTATATGACGAAGATTTGGTTAAAGAGAAGTATTTAGGTTTAAGTTTTGACCAGTTAATTGATTTGAGAGCTCTGAGGGGCGATGCTTCTGATAATATTCCCGGCATAAGGGGTATAGGAGAAAAAACTGCTATTAGCTTGTTAAGAGAATTCGGCACATTGGAAAATATTTATAAGCACTTGAAACAAAAAACAGAAAAATCAAAGAAAATAAAACCCAGAATAAAAGACCTTTTGACGGAACAAAAAGAACAAGCTTTTTTCAGTCAGGAGTTGGCGACAATTCATAAAAATGTACCGATTGAAGTTATTCCCGAAAAATATAAATGGCAGGGATACGATGAAAATAAAGCAACTTCTGCACTGGAAAAATTTGAATTTTACACTTTAATTAAAAGGATTCAAAAACCCAAGAAACAAGAAGAAAAAAATGCCAGAGAATTAACATTATGGTAAAATAGAAGACAAGATGAAACTAGGACTTAAAGAATTTACAAATAAGCTCGACATAATTTTTAAAACAGAAAGAAAGATCGAAGTCACGTTTTTGATTTTTAGCTTAGCTTTTAAGTTGATATTTGATATTCCATTTTCTAACATGATTTTTATCGTAATGTTTGCATTATTTTTATTGACCTTTGTCAGTAATTATTTTTTAAAAAAACAAACAGATATAGAAAAAGCGAATTTTGTTTGTTTTATTCACTGGCTGATTACTATAACTCTTATTGCTTTAGTTGTTTACTATCTTGGAAATATTTGGTGGATTGGCATTGCTATTTTAATGCTTCCTGTGATGTACTCTAATATCTGGCTTTCTAAAAAGAGAGGGCTTTTTTTAGCAATCTATGCCAGTTTTTGTTATGCCGGCATTGGTTTGCTGGAGTATTTTAGTATTATTCCTCACCAAGCTTTTTTTAATGTTAGCCCCGAGCTCTATCAGGATTCTCTTTATGTATTTATAACTATAGCAGTAGGATCATTAGTCGTTTTTCCTTACATCGCCTATATAGTTAATATGTTTTCAGATTTGCTTAAAGGAAGAAGTGATGAGCTGGTTAAAACTTATGCACAACTAAAAGATACAAAAGAAATTTTAGAAGTTAGAGTGAAAGCAAGGACAAAGGAATTAGAAGAATTTAATCAGGGTCTTGAACAAAAGATTGTTGAAAGAACTAAAGAGCTTGAGGAAAAGGTAAAAGAACTGGAAAAATTCCAAAAGTTTGCTGTGGGCAGAGAAATAAAAATGGTAGAATTAAAAAAGAAAATTAAACAGCTTAAAAAATAAATAATAAAATCATCAACAATCTTAACTATGAGCGAAATCCTTAACAAAGAAACAATCGACAAATTAATGGAAATTAAGGGTGAAGGAAGGGGGGTTGTTCTGAAAACTGATGAAGAATACGTCCTTAAAGAGAAGGGAAAAGAGGGATTAGAGAAAGTGGAAAAAAGGTTAGAAGAATTAGGCCATCCAATAAAATATGACCAGATAAAAACAATGGATTTTTATCCAGTCGGCCTAAGAGTTCTTTCTCTCTTGGTGATTAAAGAAATTTTCAATTTTGGTGATGAAGATATTAGAAAGATGGGAACCTTTGCGACAAAGATGTCTTTAATTATCAGACTTTTCACTCAGTATTTTCTTTCCGTAAGAAGGGTTGTGATGAAAGAATCTCCAAAAATGTGGAATAAACACTGGACAGTTGGAAGACTGGTTCCAGTAGAGTTGGATGAGAAGAAAAAATACGCTGTTATAAGAGTAGAGGGGTTTGACCTTCATCCTGTGTACTGTGTTTATTTAAAAGGGTATTTTGCAGGAATCGTGCAGATGTTAATTAAAGCACCAAACATAGATTCCCAAGAAACAAAATGCGCTTTTAAAGGAGACCCTTATCATGAATTCACAGTAAGATGGTAGTAAAAGAGCCCTTAAAAGAAAAAAAACTTTCTCTTTTAGCTGATGACTTAGCATCTCTTGAAAATTATATTCATGATCTTTTTAGCTTTTCTCCTCTGCCAATTTGTTTTGTCAGTCCGATCGGCGTAATTCTAGAGGTTAATCCTGCTTTTGAAGACATCTCAGAACTCAAATCTTACGAGATTATCGGAGAAGCTATTGAAAAGGTTTTTGAAAAAAAAGAGTCTGATAGTTTAACAAAAGAAACCTTGAAACAAGGATCTGTCCATGCGAGGGAAATGATTTTTTCTCCGAAAGAGAAAGAGAAAATATTTATTCAGGTTTTTACGAAAGCAAGAAAGGATGAGCAAGGAGAAGTAGTTGGTTATTTCTTGGGAATTTTTAACTTAACTGAGATTAAAAAAAAGGAGAATGAATTGAAAGACGCTCAGCTGGCTTTAATGAATATTTTAGAAGATACTGAAGGCGCAAGAAAGACAGCTGAAGAAGAAAGAAATAAAACCCAAGAAATAATAAAAAGCCTTACGGATGGGCTTTTAGTTTTTGACAAAGAAAATTGTCTGGCCTCGATGAACCCGCAGGCAGAAAAATTTTTAATGATGGAAAAAGAAGAGTTGATAGGGCAAAGAATTGTGGATTTTTCAAAATTTGAGCAATTAAAACCTTTAGCAGATTTGATTGGCACAGAAATCAAAGAAAATTTGTTTAGGCAGGAATTAAAACTAACAAAAAACTTTATTTTAGAAGTATCTACAGTTCCCTTGCTGGCAAACAAACAAAAAATAGGAGCTTTAGTGGTATTGCACAATATTAGTCGTGAAAAAATAATTGAACGCATGAAAACTGAATTTGTTTCTATTGCTGCCCATCAATTAAGAACACCTCTTTCTGCAATCAAATGGACTTTAAAAATGATGCTTGACGGAGACTTGGGAGAGATCACAACAGATCAAAAGGAATTTCTCATTAAAACCTATCGCTCCAATGAGAGAATGATAAAGTTAATTAATGATCTTTTAAATGTGACAAGGATTGAAGAAGGAAGGTATTTGCATGCACCTACTTTAAACGATATCGTGCCAGTTCTTCAATTTGTCATAAATTCATACGCAGCAGAGGCGAAAAAAAGACAGGTTAAGCTTGAGCTTAAAAAAACAAAGAAAAAAGTGCCAAAGCTTTTATTGGATGTTGAAAAACTGAAATTAGCTTTTCAAAATCTCATAGATAATGCTCTTAAATACACTCTTGCTAAAGGAAAAATAATAATTACTGTAGATTGCAATAACAAAGAGGTCGTGGTTTCTGTCAAAGATAGTGGTGTGGGGATTCCAAAGGAGCAGCATGAAAGAATTTTTTCCAAATTTTTCAGGGGAACAAATGTAATAAAAATGGAGACCGATGGTTCAGGGCTTGGTCTTTTCATTACTAAAAACGTTATTGAATCTCATGGTGGCCGGATATGGTTTGAGTCTGAAGCAGATAAAGGTACTACTTTTTATTTTGCCATTCCGATTAAAAAAGCAATTAAGAGGAGGTTTAAAAAAGCTTAATTTGAAGTTGGTTCTTTTTTAGCAGTTTGTTATAATAAAGGCACTAAACGATTTCTGCTGTCTGCGAGAGATTGTAGCAATAATAATTCGTAACAGCACGGATCATAATTTATCATGAAAAAAGTTCTAATAGTTGAAGACGAAGATTTAATAATGGATCTTCTTAAGAAAAAGCTACTGCAAGAAAATTATGATGTCTTAACAGCCCATGATGGAGAAGAAGGCTTGAAAGTTTTAAGGGAAACAAAACCCGACGTTGTTTTATTAGACATTATTATGCCCAAGAAAAACGGTTATGAGGTTATGGAAGAAATGAGCAAAGACCCAGAATTAAAGAAAATACCGATTATTATTATTTCCAACTCTGGTCAGCCAGTAGAGCTTGATAAGGCTAAAGAGCTGGGAGCAAAAGACTGGCTCATTAAGACAGAGTTTGACCCGCAAGAGGTCGTTGAAAAAGTGAGAAAACAAATAGGTCAATAAATAAGTTAATAAGTCATTAATTTAATCGCTGATCGTCGCAAATATATTATTCGGAATTTATTCGCGATATTATTAGTGGCAAATATGGCAAAAAAAATCTTAGTAATTGAGGATGATAAATTTTTAAGGGAACTTATTGTCCGTAAACTTTCAGATGATGGCTTTGCAACTGCTGAAGCAATGGATGGAGAAGAAGGAATTAAAAAAGTCAAAGAAGAAAAACCTAATTTGATCTTGCTTGATTTAATTCTTCCCAGCATCGATGGATTTGAGGTCTTATCTCAGATAAAAAAAGATGAAAATCTAAAATCTATTCCAGTTATTATTCTGTCTAATCTTGGACAAAAAGAAGAAGTTGAAAAGGGTTTAAAAATGGGAGCAGTTGACTATTTAATCAAGGCTCATTTTACTCCCGGAGAGATTATTGAAAAGATAAAGAATATTTTAAAATAATTTTATTCCTTCATATTAAATCTTTTTAAATTTGCCCGCCTCCTTGTTTTTTTAAATTTTTTGAGAATCAAAGGCGGGTTTTATTAATATTGACATTATGCCTGAATTACCAGAAGTAGAATCAACAGTTAGGGGTTTAAAAAAGAATATTCTTGGCCATAGAATTCTTGATGTTTGGACAGATAATGAAAAAATGATAAAAAGACCAAGAACGTTTAAAGATTTTAAAAAGGAGCTGAGAGGCGTGGTGATAGAGAACGTCAGAAGAAGAGGAAAAAATATTTTAATTGATTTGTCTGGTAAGAGAACACTTTTGATTCACCAAAAGCTTACAGGCCATTTATTAGTTGGAAGGTGGAAGCTTAAAAAAGGAAAATGGATTTCCAAGGTTTCCGGGCCTTTATTTGATGATTTAAAAAATGACTATATTCACCTTATTATTTTTCTTGATGAGAACAAAGACTTAGCCTTGTCAGACTTGAGAAAATTTGCAAAAATTGAGCTTTGGAACAGGAAAGATTTGGAGAGCTCTGAAGGATTTTCTAAATTAGGACCCGAACCTTTAGAAAAAGGATTTACTTTTAATAAGTTCAAACAAGCTTTAAAAACCAGAAAGGGGGGCAAAATCAAACAAGTCTTAATGGATCAGAACGTTATTGTTGGAATTGGAAACATTTATTCAGATGAGATTTTGTGGCGTTCAAAAATTCATCCCTTTAAAGATGTTTCGAATCTGTCAGATATAGAGCTTAAAGGGATTTATCAGTCAATGAAAGTAATTCTAAAAAAAGCAGTTAAACTTAAAGGAACAAGCATTTCTGATTTTAGATTAATTAACGGCAGCAAGGGGCATTATCAAACAGAAAGGAAAGCGTATCAGAGACAGGGAAAAAAGTGTTCCAGGTGTGGGGGTGAAATTCAAAGAAAGAAAATAGGGGCAAGGTCAGCTCACTTTTGCCCAACATGTCAAAAATTATGATTATTTTTCTTTACGGTCAAGACAATTATAGGTCTAAGCGAAAATTAAAAGAACTGATCGAGCGCTATAGAAAAATTCACAAGAGTGGACTTAGTTTAAAATATCTTGATGCTCAGAAGTTGAGCTTTAAGGAATTAGAAGATGAACTCAAACAAACCTCAATATTTAAGGAAAAAAAATTGTTGGTGTTGACAAATGTTTTTTCAAATATTGATTTTAAAAAAATCTTTGTTAAAAAAGGAAAAAAATTCATTGATTCAGGCAACACAATTTTATTTTATGAACCAGGTAAAGTTGATAAAAGAGACTCTTTGCTTAAGTTTTTAAACAAACACACTAAGTCACAGGAATTTCAATTGCTTGAAGGTTTGAAATTGAGGAATTGGTTGAAAGCTGAATTTGATGAACGTGGAGCAAAGATTAAAGAACAAGCCCTGGATAAATTCATAAGTTTTGTTGACAATAACCCTTGGCAAATGATGAATGAAGCTCAGAAATTAGTTCATTTTAAAAATGGCCAGGAAATAGAAATAAAAGATATTGAGCTTTTGATCAGGCCTAAAATTACGCTTGATATATTCAAAACAATTGAGGCCATAGCTTCAAAAGATAAAAAAAGAGCTTTAGGGCTATTAAGGAATCATTTAAAAAAGGGCGATAGCCCATTTTACTTATTTTCAATGATTAATTATCAATTTAGAAATTTATTGATTATTAAGGATTTGCTTATGAAGAATCTTCCTCTTGATTCTTCAACAGGACTTCACCCTTTTGTTGTTAAAAAAAGCTGTGACTTGGCCAGAAAATTTGATTTTTTGGAATTGAAAAAAATCTACCAACGATTATTGAAAGTAGATTTGAGTATTAAAACAGGCAAGGCTGATCCTGAAGCTGCTCTGGATTTGCTTATTACTGAGATTTAGCCTTAATAAGGGCTTTTGAGATTCTTGATTTTATTCTTGAAACAGTGTTTTTCTTCATTAAATCTGTTTTAGCTGCCTTATCTAGAACCTTATAGACTGTAGGCAGAATTTTTTTTGCTTCATTAATTTTGTTCTGAGAAATAAAACCTCTGACCTCTTTTAAAAGGTCTCTTAATTTTTTCCTTTGTAATCTGTTTCTGATTCTTCTTTTTTCGCTTTGTCTTACAGCTTTTTTAGCTGCTTTTTTTATTGGCATAGTATTGAAGTAAGAGTATTTTAAACCATTCTAAGGGTTAAATCAAGAGGCAGGGAGACTTTCATAATTTGCTAAATTTATGTCAAGATAAGGAAGATGAAGAGAATAATCAAAAAACTTATCCCCTCCTTTTTGTTGAACTGGTATCATTTTTTATTGGCTTTTTTAGGAGCATTTGTTTTTGGTTTTCCTTCTAAAAAACTGAAAGTGATTGGAGTAACCGGAACTAATGGGAAATCAACTGTGATTGAAATGATTTCAAGGATTCTAGAAGAGGCTGGCTTGAAAACAGCAGCATTGTCTTCAATTAACTTTAAAATAGCTGATAAGGAAGAGCCGAATATGCTTAAAATGACAATGCCAGGTCGTTTTGTGTTGCAGAAATTTTTGAAACAAGCAGTGGATGAAAAGTGTCAATACGCCATTATAGAAGTAACTTCAGAAGGAATAAAACAATATCGTCACAGGTTTATTGATTTTGAGACAGCAGTTTTTACAAATCTTAGCCCAGAACACATTGAAGCGCATGGTTCTTTTAGAAAATATCGTCAAGCCAAAGAAGAACTTTTTAAAATTGTTAGAGGCGTTCACATTCTTAATATTGATGATAAAAACGTTGAATATTTTTTAAGATACCCAGCTAATGAAAAATACGGATATGGATTGGCAACCGACAGTTCCCAGTTAGCAGCTAGCAAGAATACCAACTATCAGATGCTGGCTACTAATTGCAAAACCAATGTTAATGGCACAAGCTTTGAACTTAATGGTTTAGTATTTAAATTAAAGCTGTTTGGTCTATTTAATGTATATAATGCTCTGACCTCAATTTGCATAGCAGCACATTATGGTATTGACTTAAAAGTTTGCAAAAGAGCTTTGGAAAAAATGGAAATTATACCAGGCAGAATGGAGTTGGTTATTTCAAAACCTTTTCAAACTATAGTTGATTATGCTTTTACTCCTAATGCCTTGGAAAAAGTTTATCAAACAATCAGAAACAATTTAAAGCCCCAAAAATTAATTTGCGTTTTGGGCGCTTGTGGCGGAGGAAGAGATAAATGGAAAAGGCCTATTCTGGGTAAATTAGCAGCCCAGTATTGCGATAGCGTTATTATTACCAACGAAGATCCTTATGACGAAAACCCAATGGAAATTATAAATCAGGTGGCAAAAGGCGCTGAAAACAAAGCGCAAAAGATATTAGATAGAAGAAAAGCAATCAGAGAATCTTTGAAACAGGCAGAAAGACAAGACCTGGTAATAATTACAGGTAAAGGATGTGAGCCGTGGATATGCGTGGAAAAAGACAAAAAAATTCCATGGGATGATAGAAAAGTAGTAAAACAGGAGTTCAAAAAACTTTATGAATAAAAAATACGAAATTCTGGAACACAAAGCTGATTTAAAAATTAAAGCTTTTGGAAAAACAAAAGAAGTATTATTTTTAAATATGTTAAAAGCAATGAGCGACAGTCAAAAACCAGAATTCTTAGAAAAAGAAATTAAAAGACAAATTGAAATTAAAGCGTTGGACTTACCTGCCTTATTAGTTGATTTTTTAAATGAGGCCTTATATTTAAGCCAAACTAATGATGAATCGTATTTTGATGTAGATTTCAAGGATTTTTCTGATAATGAAATCAAAGCAGATTTGATTGGTAAAAAAATAAGAAGATTTGAAGAAGACATTAAAGCAGTTACTTATCACGATGTTAGTGTTAAGCAAAAAAATGATGTCTGGGAGGCAATAATATTATTTGATATTTAATTCTATTTTTAAAAATATGATTTCAAAAAAAGATTTTAAAAAAATATCAGATTGGCTTTGGGAAATTCCCAAAGGATTTAGACCTGAGATGCGTGTTCCAGCCCGCATCTATATTAGTGAGGAAATGATGGAGCAGACTTTTCGCGACAGATCTTTGAATCAATTAATTAATATTTCTTCCTTGCCCGGTATTGTTAAGTACAGTTTAGCCTTGCCAGATATGCACGAGGGTTATGGATTTCCAATAGGAGGGGTTGCTGCAATGAATATGGAAGACGGAGTGATTTCACCAGGTGGCGTTGGTTATGATATTAATTGCGGCATGAGACTTTTAAAGTCTGAGCAGACAGAAGAAGAGGTGAGACCTTTTATAGAGCAATTAGCTGTTGAAATTCAAAGACAGGTTCCTTCTGGTTTAGGAAGAGGAAGAAAGGTAAAGCTTGATTTGAACTCCATTAATAAAATTTTGGAGGGAGGCAGCGGAGTATTAGTGAAAAAAGGTTATGGAGATGAGCAGGATTTAGAAAATTGTGAATCAGGAGGCAGACTTGAGCAGGCAGACGCTTCTTATGTTTCTGAACGGGCTAAAAATCGAGGAAGAGCTCAGGTCGGGACGCTCGGGAGCGGAAATCATTTTTTAGAGATTCAAAGAGTAGAAACAATTTTTAATGAAAAAACAGCTCAAGCTTTTGGTCTATTTAAGGACCAAATAGTTATAATGATTCATACTGGTTCTCGAGGTTTAGGTCATCAGATTGCCAGTGATTATATTAAAATTATGATGGGAGCAATGTTGAAATATAATATTAATTTACCCGACAGAGAGCTGGCTGCTTGTCCAATAAACTCTCCTGAAGGCAAAAGATACCTTTCAGCTATGGCTTGTGGAGCGAATTATGCATGGGCTAACCGCCAGATGATTGCTCATTCTATAAGAGAGGCCTGGCAAACAGTTTTAAGAGAAAAAGCAACACAGCTTGTTTCTCTTTATGATGTTGCACATAATATTGCTAAAATTGAAGAACATGAAATTGATGGTCAAACTATGAAGTTATGTATTCATAGGAAGGGAGCAACTAGAGCCTTCCCTCCTAATCATTCTGAAATCCCAGAGAGATATAAGAAAGTTGGTCAGCCAGTTTTAATTCCTGGAAGCATGGGAACTGCTTCTTATGTTCTGGTAGGTACAAGTGAAGGTAAACAGAGCTTTTATTCAACTTGTCATGGTGCTGGAAGAACAATGTCAAGAAAGCAGGCAACTAGAACTATTTCTGGACAAAATGTGGTAAAAGAGTTAAAACAAAAAGGAATTACTGTTAAGTGCTGGAGTTCAAGAGGAATTGCTGAAGAAGCTCCTCTGGCCTATAAAGACATTGATGATGTTGTCGGTGTAGTCCACAATGCTGGTTTAGCTAAGAAAGTAGCAAGATTGGTGCCATTAGCCGTAATTAAAGGAGAGTAACTAAAATGAAAAAAATGTTTTATTATTCTACTCAATTGTTAAATTGTTTTTTATTTTATGGAAAAGAAATTACCCAAATCAGTCAGGAAATATATTCGCAGAGAAAAGGCCAGAATTCGGCGTCAGCTTTTTGATATTAAAGAACAAGAAGAATCAATCAAACAATTGTATCAAAGATTTTTAAAAGATAATGTTTCTAAAAATAATTCCAAGTAAAGCATGAACATTCAAGAAATTTATAATTTAGCAATAAGCATGGGAGTAGAGGCTGATTTCAGGGGAAGAAAAGGCGTTGAAAGCGTTTTGAAGAGGAAAAAGGAGAAATACGAGAAATTACCAGAAAAAGAGAAAAGGTTTTTTGATAAAGAAATTTTTAACAATCCTTATTCTGATTCCCGAATTCTAAATATTGCTGAAGATAAAGAAATAAAAAGAATTTTAATTGGTATTGATATTGAGCCAGCCGAAATTTTATTAGCCAAAGAGCTCGGTAATATTGATTTGATTATCTCTCATCATCCACTAGGCAAAGCCCTGGCCAACTTACATGATGTAATGGAGCTTCAGTGTGATATTTTGAGCATGTATGGAGTGCCAATTAATGTTGCTGAAGGTTTGATGAAGGAAAAAATATCAGAAGTGGCTAGAGGCGTTAACAAGCTTAATCATCAAAGAACAGTGGATACAGCAAAATTATTGGGCTTTAATTTAATGTGCCTTCATACAACTTGCGATAATCTGGCAGCTAAATATTTAAAGGATAAGATTGAAAAAGAAGACAATTTAATAAGGATCGAAGATTTATTGAATTTCTTGAAAATAATTCCAGAATATGAAGAAGCGATTAAGATTGGAGCTGGGCCTAAAATTTTTGCTGGGAATAAAGAGAATCGTTGTGGCAAAATAGCTCTTACTGAAATAACTGGCGGAACCGAAGGCTCACCAAAGCTTTATGAGAAAATGGCTATAGCTGGAATTGGAACAATTGTAGGAATGCATGTTTCAGAAGAGCATAAAAAAGAAGCCGAATCAGCAAATATTAATGTTGTTATTGCCGGACATATGAGCTCAGACTCGCTGGGCGTAAATTTATTTTTAGATGAGTTAGAGAAAAAAGGAATTGAGGTCGTTCCTTGTTCAGGGTTAACAAGAATTTCACGAATTAATAAATAAAAAATTATGAGCAAAATTTCCGTCAAAAGAAGACAATTCCAAATAAGAGCTAAACGAAAGAGAAAAGCAAAGATTAAAAAGTTAATAGAAAAATATCTAGCAGCAAAGAATAAAGAAGAACGTGACAAGATATTGGAAAAGATTCAAAAAATAGCTCCTCATTATCCAATTGAGAAAATTTTGAAATTGAGTAAAAATAAATAAATGCCAGAATTTAAATCAAATAATTCTTTAAAAAACTTTCCTAATAGTGTTTGGAAAGTTTTTATTATTGAAGCCTTTTTATTTCTTTTGACTCTAGGACTAGGTATCGTTGCTTCATTTCAAATTAATAAAATTTTAAAAGTAGAAAAGCTTGAAATCCAAAAGATTTCTTTTTTTCAATTTATACTTTATTTTCTTTTCGTCACTCTACTAATTTTTCTTTTTGTTCGTTTTTTCAAATATGGAAAACAAAAAAAAGCCATTTTTAAAACCTTTTTCATTTTAACTGTTTTCTGGGGTGGAATATTATTATTAAGTATTTGGATTGGCGACGTTTTTGCCTTAATTCTTATGACTTTTTTGCTTTTTTGGTGGTGGAAATGGCCATCAATTTTTATTCAGGATTTGTGTATGATTTTAGCAATGGCTGGTGCGGGCAGTGTTTTGGGCTTAACTTTTACTCCTGAAGTCATAGTAATTTTGCTCATAATTTTTTCAATTTATGATTTTATTGCTGTTTATAAGACAAAACACATGGTTGAAATGGCTAAAGAAATGATTGAGAGTCGTGCTATTTTAGGACTGGTTGTGCCTCCTGATTTAGCGTCTTTTAAGCAAAATTTAAAACAAGTTAAGCCTGGCGGTAAGTTTATGGTTTTGGGCGGAGGTGATGTGGTTTTTCCTTTACTGCTTTGCTCTTCTTTGGTTTCTTCTGGAATTTTAAATTCTTTGATTGTTGCCTTATTCTCCCTCATCGGCCTTCTCGCTGGTTTTTTGTTTTTTATCTCTCAAAAGCAAAAAAAGGCTATTCCAGCCTTGCCGCCAATTGCGCTATTTTCAATAATCGGATATTTTATAACAAAACTTTTCTAATGTAGAGATTTGACCATATAGGTGTCTTTTAGTTTATAATTGAATTTTCTCCAGTAGTCCCTGGCACCTATCCCTGAGATAACAGCGATTTTTGGAATTTCAAATTCTTTTTTAACAATATCCTCAGCCTGTTTAATTAGTTTTTTGCCTAGTCCTTTATGTTGAGCTGAAGTTCCTTTTTTTGAGATTGGAACAAGTTGTCCATAGGTGTGAATTTCTCTGATTAAAGCAGCGTTTTTTAAAACACTAAAAACTGGTTTACTTTTTGAAATAATTCTTAATCTTAATAAACTATAAAGCTTATCTCTTTCTTTGTTTTCAAAACTTAAAAAGATTTCTTTTCCCTCCGAAGCGTCATAAATTTCTTTAAATAAATATATTCTTTCTTTTGAGGAATACTTTGCTTTTATTTCTCTGCATCTGATGCATTTGCACTGCCAGCCCTGTTTTTTTATTTTACTTTGAACAACTTCTCTTAAGTTAGAGATTTTAGTTGCTCCTTCAATTATTCTATATGAAGGGATGTCTCTGAGAACTCTTTCAATCCTGACATAATAAGGAATCTCCTTTTTGGCTTTTACAATAACGTCTATTAGCGTTTTTTCAGAATAAGGCTTGTATTTTCCTTTTAAGTACAATTTGTAAAGTGGCGTTTCTTTTAACAAAGCGCATGGGTATATTTTTATTAAATCCGGCTTAAAACTAGGGTTTGAAAATAATTCTTCAAACATTTCAATATCCTTTTTAGGATTAGCCCCGGGCAAGTTGGGCATTATTTGATAGGAAACTTTAAAGCCCGCATCTTTTAATAGTTGGGTTGCTTTTATGGTTTGTTTAATCTTGTGCCCTCTTTTATTCAGTTTTAAAACATCATCATAAATACTTTGAATACCAAGTTCTACTTTTGTAACGCCTAATTTTCTTAATCTTTCTATTTCATCTTTGTCAATAAAATCAGGTCTTGTTTCAATTGATAATCCAATAATCCTGTGCTTTGCTATTTCATTGGATTTCTGTGCTTCTAATAAACTTCTGCTCATTTCTTCGTTGCAACCATCAAAACATTTTTTTATAAACCAAGTTTGATATTTTTTAGGATAATATGACCATGTTCCTCCAACAATTCTTAAATCAATCTTGTCAGTTGGATGGCCTGTGGCTTTTAGCATTTCTATTCTTTTTGAAACCTGCAGATAAGGATCATATTTTAATGCTTTAGCGCGCTCCACTGCTGGTTCTCCAGAAACATAGCTTTTTGGAATGCCTTTTTCTGTTGGACAATAAATGCATTGTCCTGGACAAGGATAGGGCTTGGTTAAAACTGAAACATTTACAATGCCTGAAAGTGAACGAATAGGCTTTGTTTTAAGTAATTCCTCAATGTTTGCTGATTTTTTAATCCTTTTTTTCTTTGCTAATTCGTGATAAACTTTTAATAATTGCATATTGCTTGGATAGGAAATCTTATATCTCTTTGAAATTCTGCGTTTAAAAACAGCTAAATCAAGAGAATCTTTCATTTTCTCTTGAATTAATTCTTTAATTATTGATTCCTTTATTTTTAATTCTTTATACTTCATTATGAATTCAGAATACGCACATTATCTATTAGTTAAAACTAGAGAGGATTATAACTTAATTTCTGAGGAGTTTTCAAGGACTCGTGAAAATATCTGGGAAGAAATGAGGTTTTTGTTTGATAATTATTTGGTTTCAGGCGATAAGGTGTTGGATTCAGGTTGTGGTAATGGAAGATATTATCCACTTTTCAAAGAAAAAGGAGTTGAATATGTTGGAATTGATAGCTCTAAAAATTTAATTGAGATTACAAACAAAAGATATCCCGAAGCAGATTTTAGAGTTGAGGATGCGCTGAACTTATCTTTTCCTGAGAATGATTTTAATCAAGTTTACAGCATCGCAGTTTTACACCATGTTCCGTCAAAAGAATTAAGGCTTAAGTTCTTGACTGAAGCAAAAAGAGTTTTAAAGCCAGGGGGACTCTTAATTCTTACTGTTTGGAAATTCCACCGGACAAAAGAATTGTTTTTATTACTTAAATATACACTTTTAAAAATAATTGGAAAATCAAAATTAGATTGGAAAGATATTTTCGAACCTTGGGGTAAAAAAATCATAAGATATTATCATTGGTTTTCAGTAAAAGAGTTAAGGAAGCTGGTTAAAGAAGCAGGATTTGAAATTGAAAAATCAGGTATCTTTAAAAATAAAAGAAAGAACCGCCAAAATATTTATATAGTGGCAAAAAAAATGGAAGTTCAAGAATTAGTTTCTCCAGTTCCAGCTCCAGATATGAATAATTTTATAAATCATTGATTACTTGACAATGATTTTTGCTAAACTAAAATGAAAAGTTGAGGGGGGTACGTGATAAATTTGCGTAGGACAAATAGTTTTCTGCGAAGGAGGTCTTTAGGAATTCCGGGATTTGTCCAATCCCGTCAGGCGTGGGCCGAGTTCATAGAAGATTGTTCCCTCCTCACTAAGAACAGGAACGTTAATCGCGTTGCTGTTTTTAGTTTGATTTTTATCAGGAACAGCGATAAAATATACTTATCATGGCTTATAAAATTGTAGTCTCAGGAGCAGCGAAAACTAACCATTGCTGCAAAGGAATTGAAGAAATTTGCAAAGAAGTTGGCAGGGAGATTGCCCGCCATAAATGCGTTCTAATTACTGGAGGCACAACTGGAGTTCCTTACTTTGCTGCCTTAGGTTTTAAGGAGGTGGGAGGAATTTCTATTGGTTTTTCTCCTGCTATTTCTGAGATCGCACACGTTAAAAGCTACAAGCTTCCTACTAAGCCTTTTGATGTAATGATTTATACAGGAGCTGATTATACTGGCAGGAACTTGATAATGACCAAAGCAGCTGACGGCGTTCTTGTGATTTGCGGTAGAATGGGTACTTTACATGAATTTGTAACTGCCTTTGAAATTCAAAAACCTGTTGGTGTTCTAGAAGGAACAGGAGGCACTGCTGATAAAATAAAACAGATTATTAAAGGGCCCTTTAGAGGGTATAGAAGGGTTTTCTACGAAAAAGAACCAAAACTTTTGGTGAAAAATTTGATAAAAGGTATAAGAGAACAAAAATCAAAGGTCGGAAAATAGTTTTATTAATTTTTTAAATATGCCAAATAAAACATCTTCAGAAGGAAAATTAATAGGAGAGGTTACTCATTATTTTGGCAAGATTGGAGTAGCAGTGATTAAAATAACCAATAGCTTGAAAGCAGGAGAAGAAATAAGAATTGCAGGCGGAGAAATTGATTTTAATCAAATAGTTGAGTCTATGGAAACTGATCATAAAAAAGTAGAAAAAGCTAAGTCAGGAGATTCGGTGGGTTTGAAAGTCAAAGAAAAAGTAAGAGAAGGATACAAGGTTTATAAACTATAATTTTAATTTAATAAATCATAAAACATGAACAATGAAGTAATTTATCGATTGCTTTTATCTGTTGTTTTGGGAAGTTTGCTCGGTTTGGAAAGAAAGTATAAAGAAAGAGGGGCTGGGCCTCAAACCTATAGTTTAGTGGCATTGGGTACTTGTCTTTTTGCGATTGTAGCCATGGAAATGAATAGAGCTTTTCCAGGAAACTTTGATGTTCTAAGAATCATTCAGGCTGTTGCAATTGGTATCGGTTTCATAGGAGGAGGAGTTATTTTTCGACAATCATCAAGTGTAATAGGATTGACTACTGCGGCTGGTTTATGGGTTGCTTCTGCAGTGGGGATAGCTGTTGGATTGGGGTTCTATTCCATAGCTACTTTTGCCACCTTTTTATCACTCATAGTTTTTATTGGCTTTGGTTTTCTAGAAGTCAAAGTCTTTAAAAGAGATTGATGAAATTTATTGCTGATTTTCATCTACACTCTAAATTCTCGCGAGCCACTTCTCCCCGGATGGATTTAGAAAATCTTGATAAATGGGCACAAATTAAAGGAATCAAGATTTTGGGCACAGGAGATTTTACACATCCTGTCTGGCTCAAGGAATTAAAAGAAAAATTAGAGCCTGCTGAAAGCGGTCTTTTTAAAATTAAAAACAATGGTAAAGAAACTAGGTTTATCTTAACCGCTGAGATCAGTTGTATTTATTCAAAAAATGGCAGAGTTAGAAAGATCCATAATGTTATTTTTGCTCCCTCTTTTGAAATTGTAGACAAGATTAATGCCCACTTAGATTGTATTGGAAATTTAAAATCTGACGGACGGCCAATCTTAGGGCTAGATGCGAAAGAACTGGCAAAGATTGTATTTAATGCTTCTGAGGACTGTTTTTTTGTTCCGGCCCACGTAATGACTCCCTGGTTTGCTTTATTTGGTTCAAAGTCAGGCTTTGATTCAATTGAAGAATGTTTTGAAGAATATTCGAAACATATATATGCTTTGGAAACAGGGCTTTCTGCTGACCCTCAGATGCTTTGGCGCATACCAGAGGGTCAGAAATTAACTCTTCTTTCTAATTCAGATGCCCATTCACCAGAGAAAATTGGCAGAGAAGCAAATGTTTTTGACACAGAAATGAGTTATCCTGCCATTTTAGAAGCTATAAAATCAAAAGATCCAAAGAAATTTCTTTATACGATTGAATTTTTCCCTCAGGAAGGAAAATACCACTTTGACGGACACAGAGTCTGCGATGTAAGACTTTCACCGAGTGAAACAAAAAAATACAATAATATTTGTCCTAATTGCGGCAAAGAATTAACAGTTGGAGTTTTGAACAGGATTGCACAGATTGCAACAGAACCAGAGGGTTTTAAGCCCAAGAACACAATTCCTTTTAAAAGTCTTGTGCCATTGAGAGAGATAGTTGCTGAAGCTTTAGGTATGACAGTCGTGACAAAAAGAGTTGAGCAAGAGTATAATAATTTACTGGAAAAAGGAGGCAGTGAGCTTGATATTTTGATTGACTCCTCCCGAAAAGATATAGAAGCAGTCAGTCTGCCCGAAATTGCAGAAGGAATTATTAGAGTGAGAGAGGGAAAAGTCTTTATTGAACCTGGTTATGATGGAGTATATGGAACTGTAAAAATCTTTTCCCAGCAAGAACCCAAAACTTTGATTAAACAGACAACACTTTTTTAATATGATTATTGGTATTCCTAAAGGCTTAGTTTATTTTAAAAGGCCGTATTTCTGGCAAGTTTTTTTTAAAAACCTTGGTTTTGAAATTTTAGTTTCCCCTTCCACGAACAAACAGATTGTTGCTAGTGGAGTGGGAAGAGCTGATCCTGAAACCTGCTTTTCAAATAAAGTTTATTGGGGTCATTTATTGTGGCTTGATGGGAAATGCGATTTAATTTTTGTTCCAAGGTTAAAAATTAATAAAGAAAAACTTGAATATTGTCCTAAATTTTTTGCTTTGCCTGATTTGGCTAAAATTTTAATAAAAACTCCAATTCTCACCGAGACCTTTGATGAAAAAAAACAATCCTTTGAAAAAAGCCTTAAAAAACTTGGCAAAAAATTAAATAAAAATACCAGAGAAATAAAGGAAGCTTTTCAATTAGCTGTTGCAGAAGAGAGGGAGATGAAAGAGAAAGAAAAACAAGTTTTTTTAAAAAAGATATCTTCTAAGAAACCAAAAATCGTTTTAATTTCCCATCCATACAATCTTTATGATAGCTATATTAATTTGAGAACAAAAGAAAAGCTGGAAGGTTTGGGAGTAGAACCAATTTTTATAGATGAAGTGCAACCCTTGACCCTAGATTCAAAAAAATCTGAGAGAGGTAACCAGATGACAGAAAAAGAGAATTCATTTACAATAGACTTCCATTGGGAATTCGGAAAAGAAATAGTTGAAAAAATAGAAGAAATCTTTAAATATGATATTGTTGGAGGTATTCAAATATCTTCTTTTCAGTGTGGTTGTGATGCTGTTTTAAAAGAATTAGTTGAAAGAGAGTTTAAATCAAAGAAAATTCCATTTTTATATATTATGATTGATGAACACACTGGAGAAGCTGGTCTTCAAACAAGGCTAGAAGCCTTTGTTGACACAATTTGTTTATTCTAAAATTATGAAAAAACCAATCGTTACTTTTGCCAGATGGGGAAATTATAGCATTGCTTTTACCTTTCTTTTAAGGCAGCTGGGCCTTAAGGTCATTCCTCCTCAAAAGGCCAATCCCAAAAATATTGCCAAGGGTTCTGCAATAACTCCAGAAATGTTTTGTTTTCCCATGAAAGCCACCATCGGCAGTTATTTACCTGCTTTAGAAGAAGGAGCTAATACTGTTTTTATGATTCAAAATGTTGGCGGCTCCTGCCGTCAAAGATATTATGGAATTATCCAGGAAAAGGTTCTAAAAGAAAATGGCTGGAATGTTAATTTTATTGATTTAAGAGCAAGTCCTAAAGATATGTATAGAAAGCTTAAAGAGGTTTCTGGAGTCTCTACATTTAAATTAATTAAAGCAGTAATTATTTTCTTTAAAAAATTAGGATTGATTGAAGGTCTTGAAAGAAAATCCCAATATTTGCGAGCAAGGGAGATTAAAAAAGGTGAAACTGACCTTATTCTCCAATGGGCTTTTTCAAAACTCGAAAATTTATCAGAGGAAAAAGATTTCTCAAAAACCAGAAAAGAAATTCTCAGGAAATTTTCTGAGATAAAGATTGAAGAAAAGAAAAATTTGCCAAAAGTAATTTTGATCGGGGAGATTTATACGGTTTGCGATCCCGCAATCAATTTTGAAGTTGAAAAGAAGTTAGGAAACGAAGGTATAGAAATTCACAGACAAATGGAACTTAGTTATCATATAAAAAAACTATTATTTCCTTGGAAAGATTGGATAATTCAAAAAAAAATAAATCCATACTTGAAATCAACGGTTGGCGGCCATGGGAGAGATGCTATTTATGAAATGCTTGATTGCGTGAAAAATGATTTTGACGGAGTAATCCATCTTTTACCTTTTGGCTGCATGCCAGAAATTACTGTAAGACCGATTTTAGAGGAGATCCATCAGAAAAGTAAAATTCCTTTTTTATCATTATCATTAGATGAACAAATAGCCGAAGCTGGAATCAATACTCGACTAGAAGCTTTTGTGGATGTAGTATTCAATCATTACAAGAATAAAAAAATATGAAAGTATATTTAGGAATTGATGTAGGCTCTATTTCAACAAAATTAGTTTTAATAGATGAAAATAGCAAGATTTTATACGCTCTTTACTTTCGGACAAAAGGAGATCCTATTAGAGCTGTTCAGGACGGCTTGAAGAAACTTAAGGAGAAAATGGTTCAGGATAATTTGAACGTTGAAATTGCTGGAGTAGGAACAACAGGTTCAGCTCGTTATTTAACAGGGGTAATCACTGGAGCTGACTTAGTTAAAAATGAAATCACTACTCATGCTAAAGGAACTTCTTTTTTAATTCCTGATGCACGAACTATTATTGAAATCGGTGGACAGGATTCAAAGGTTATTATTTTGGAGAACAAGGTGGCAGTTGATTTTGCTATGAATCTTATTTGTGCAGCTGGTACAGGATCCTTTCTTGATGCTCAGGCATTTCGATTGAAAATCCCAATTGAAGAATTTGGAAGTCTGGCCATGAGCTCAGAAAACCCAACCACTGTTGGCTCGCGATGCACAGTATTTTGCGAATCAGACATGATTCATAAACAGCAGATTGGTCATAAAATAGAAGATATTGTTGCTGGTTTATGCCAGGGTTTAGCTAGAAATTTTCTGGCTAATGTGGCAAAGGGCAAAAATATAAAAAGCCCAATAGTGTTTTTAGGAGGTGTTTCTGAAAATGTGGGCATGAGAAAAGCTTTTGAAAGTGCTTTAAAGCAGAAAATTATTGTTCCCCAATACAACACGGTCATGGGTGCTTTTGGAGTGGCTCTTTTGGCAAAAGAAAATCCTCCTTTAAAAACAAAATTTTTAGGTTTTGAAATCTCGGAAAAGAAAATTCAATGCACTTCTTTCGATTGCAAGGGATGTCCAAATCAGTGCGAGGTCATTGAGGCGAGAATAGATGGGAAAGTTATTGCTCGCTGGGGTGACAGATGTGGCAAGTGGTCAAACTTGGCAAGCGAAGGCTTAAGTCAAGTTACTTGATTGCATGATGCTTGATGGAAAATAATATTTTAAATAAAAGCAGCGGTTCTTGACATAGGTTTTTATCTGGCTATAATAAATGTGTTAAATTACCATGATTGAAATAAAAAAATCGAACCTTTTGGTTGTTAAAAGAATTTTTCCTGTAGTTTGTTTTTCTATTCATCTATTAACTACATTTTTAAAGGAAGAAAAAAGGGTTCAGTAGAATAAAGAAAGATTCATTCCAAGGATATAAAAAAATACTGGACCTCATAAATCAAGAGGCCCTTTTATATTCATATGAGCGAAAAATACTATCTTACAAAACAAGGACTCAAAAGGATCAAGAAAGAATACGAAGATTTGAGAAAGATAAGAATGGCAAAAACAAAAGGAGATTCTCCTCAGCTTTTGCAGTCTGATGATTTAAATCCTGAGTACATTGTTTTTCGTGAAGACTTAAGTTTTTTGGAAAGCAGACTTATTGATTTAGAACATGTTTTAAAAAATATTGAATTAATTAAATTACCACCAAAAAACAAGAGAAATATTGTTCATATAGGTGCAACAGTTACCTTAGAAGAGACTGATGGACAGATTAATGAGTTTACAGTTGTTGGAACACTAGAGGCTAATCCTGACGAAGGAAAAATTTCTTCAGATTCTCCCATAGGTAAAATCTTGTTGGGTCAAAAAGTTAATGATGTATTGGAGGTTACTTCACCCATCAAGGTGGTTTACAAAGTCAAAAAAATCAAATACTCTTCTTTTTAGTTCATGAAAAATCTTCTTAATTTTTTAATTGAGGCAAATAAATTAAAGGAAATGCCTCGTACGGGCTGGGTTTTAATGGGGGTCAAAAAGCCAGAATCTATTACAGGTCATGTTTTTCGACTTTTAGTGATAACTTGGTTGATGAGCGAAAAAGCTGGCTTGAACGTAGAAAGAGCAATGAAAATTGCTCTTTTCCATGATTTAGGTGAAGTTTACGCTGGTGATGCAACTCCATTAGATTATTATGGTGGACTTTCAAGGAAAAAGAAAAAAGATAAGAAATTGTTAATGAAGTGGGTGCGTCTTTCAAAAGAGGAAAAAGAAAAAAGAGCTAGGGCAAAAACCAAGAAGGAAAAAAAAGCATTTTTAAAACTGACTAAAAACCTTGAACCAAAATTGAAAAATGAAATTCATTCTCATTGGTATGATTATGAAAAAAGAATGAGCAAAGAGGCAAGGTTTGTTAAGCAATTGGATAAAATAGAAACCTTACTTCAATCCATTGAATATTTTGGCAGCGATAATACTACTGGAGGAACCAGTTGGTGGGAAGGGACTAAAGAAATAGTAGAAGATCCTTTGCTCTTAGACTTTTTGGTTGTTATTCAAAGAAGACTTTATCGTCGTTACAGAAGATTTTTTGGAGAAAAAATTAAGGTTTCAAAAACTTTTAAAAAAAGAGAAAAAGAATTGATTCATATTTTAGATTTTCTTTTAGAGATCGGCAAGTTAAAGCACATGCCTCGTTTATATTGGACGATAAGAGGAGTAAAAAAGCCCGAAACAGTTGCTGGTCATATATTTACCCTAACTTTGATGGCTTGGCTTTTTGGAACTCCCCAAAAAAGAATTTTGAAAATGGAAAAACTTCTTAAAATGTCTTTAATCCATGAGATTTCTGCTGTTTATACAGGTGATTCAACTCCTTATGATATAATTCTACGAAAATCAAAAGGAAAAGAAAGAAAAATTCTTAAAAGATGGACACGACTTTCAAGAAAAGAAAAAATGAGAAAATTTATTGATGACTTTAAAAAAGAAAGAAAAGCCTTTAAAAGACTGAGCACAAGACTGAAAGGTTCTTCTGGAAAAGAGGTTTTTAAGCTGTGGCATGAGTATAGAACTAGAAGCAGCGCTGAAGGTCGTTTTCTTTCACAATTAAATGTTATGGCAGTTTTACTTCAAGCGCTTTCATATGAAGGTCAGGACAAGAAATTTTCTGCTGTGCCAATATGGGAATGGGCTCTTGAGATTTCTGATAATGAGACAAATCTTAAGCTTATGGACGAAATGAAAAAAAAGTTCTATAAATAACCAATGGACAGAAAGAATACAAAATTAATTACCTTCATAATCCTTTTAACAGGATTGTTTTTTCTATTAGGGGAAATCCCTGATAATTCAAGGTTTAAAACGGTTCTTAATTCAGTTCCAGAAAACAACATAGTTGTTATTTTTAATTCTGGTGGCTGGGGAGATACACCACCAGAAGAGGCCAATGACCTTGCTCCCATTATTGATGGTATTCAAAAAACTTTGAGTGATTTGGGCTACAATTCAATAGTTGTCCCTTATACAAGAACCAAAGAGAGTTTTTTAGGAAGAGTTGAAGGAATTAAGGAAACACTGGGTTTATTTCCCAATCAGTCTCAGAAATTAGCCAATGAGATCGAGGTGTTTATAAAGAGTCATCATGAGAATAAGATCATTATGGCTGGTCTCTCAAATGGAGCAATATTTGTTAACAGAACAATGATGAAGATTTCAGAGAATCAAAGAAACAGTGTTTTTGCTGTTGAGGTGGGCACTCCTTTCTGGGAAAAGGTTTTAGATTCTGATAATGTTCTTTTGCTTAATAATAAGGGCAAAGATGCTCTTTCTAATATGGACTTGAAAATACTGATTCCTGCTCTGTTAAAATCCCCTTACAGATGGTTTTCAGCCCAGATTTTACGAGAAGAACTTTCTTTTTCACAAGCCCTTTATTTGCCTGGTCATTACTATGGCTGGGATAGTGTTGCTCCAGAGGTGAAATCTTTTCTTGAAAATAGGTTTGCATTATTCTGAATTATTGATAATCTTTAAGAATGATAACCACATCTTCTCCGGGTAAAATTATACTGTTTGGAGAGCATGCAGTTGTTTATGACAAACTGGGCATTGCTTGTGCTATTGATAAAAGATGTAAGGTAAAAGCTTTTTCTTGTTCTGAAAAAGCTGTTTTTATTAGGTCAAAAAACTTAAATTTAACTAAATCTTTAGAAGAAAAAGAACTGTTTGATTTATATGAAAATATTAACAGTCTTATAGAAGAAAAAAACTTTGATGAAATAAAAAAAATCTATAAAACCAATGAACTTATTCCAAGTTTTTTTGTTATTGCTCACATTTTTAAAAAACATGGCTTTAAATCGCTGAAAATCGAAATTGATTCCGAAGTGCCTGAAAATTTAGGCTCAAGCTCATCTGTTTTTTCAGCTATCAGTTTTGGAGCATTGAAACATTTAACAAAAAATTTCTCTAAAAAAGATGTCTCTGATTTTGCTTATTATGGCGATGTTATAGCTCATGGCGGCACTCCTTCTGGTATTGATAATAATACTGTTACTTTTGGTGGTTATGTAAAATACAGACAATCAGAAGGCGTTAGTCTTTTAACAATAGATTCTCAAATTCCTTTGTTGATAATTGATAGCGGTGAGAAGGTTAAAACAGGAGAATTGGTTGCTTGTGTAAGAAGTCAAAAAGAAAAAAATCTTGATTTTGTGAATTCTGTTTTGAATAACTTAAACAACATCTCTGAAAGAGCGTTAAAAGTTTTAAATTCCAAAGAACTTAATAGCTTGGGATTATTAATGACAGAATATTATGAAGAATTAAAAAAATTAAATATTTCAACTTCAAAGCTCGACAAAATAGTTGAGATTGCTTTGAAAAATAAAGCCTTGGGAGTTAAGCCAACCGGAGCCTGGGGAGGAGGATGCTGTTTGGCCTTAATGAAAAATCAGAGAGACCTATCTGAGTTAAAAGAGATTTTTACACAAAATAACTTCAAGTCTTTTCAAGCAAAAATTGGAGTTGAAGGAGTAAAGTGTATATGAAAATAACTGCGACAGCAAATGCTAATATCGCCCTGGTTAAGTATTGGGGCAAAAGAAATAAGGAGTTAATATTGCCAAACAACAGCTCCATTTCTTTCACATTAAAAGGACTAAATACTGTCACAACGATTGAATTTAGCGAAAATTATAACAAGGATGTTTTGATTTTAGATAAACAAGAGATAAAAGAAGGCGAACAGCTTAAAAAAGTCATCAATCATTTAGACTTAATTAGAAGTTTAAATGGCGCAAAACAGAAGGCGAAAGTTGTAAGCAGTAATAATTTTCCCACTGCTGCTGGCTTGGCAAGTTCAGCATCAGGTTTTGCTGCATTAACTTTAGCGGCAACAAAGGCGATTGGATTAGATTTAAATCCAAAAGAATTATCAATTATTTCTCGTCAAGGCAGTGGCTCCTCGGCAAGAAGCTGTATGGGCGGATTTGTTGAATGGTTAAAAGGAAGTAAAGATAATGGAACTGATAGTTATGCAAAACAAATTGTTTCATCAGACCATTGGCCAGAGTTTCGAATGATTACAACTATTGTTTCAACAAAAGCTAAAAAAGTATCCAGTCGTGCGGGCATGGCCCAGACAATGGAAACTTCGCCAATGTATGCTGTTTGGTTAAATACAATTCACAAAGATTTAGAAATCATGAAACAAGGAATTTTAAACAAAGATTTTACACTTGTTGGAAGCACAGCTGAGGCAAATTGCTTAAAAATGCATGCAACAATGATAACGACTAAACCATCAATAATTTACTGGACGCCAGCAACCTTAGAAATAATGCATTCAGTGCAAGCATGGAGAGAACGAGGTTTAGAATGCTATTTTACTATAGATGCAGGCCCGCAAGTAAAAATTATTTGTTTAGAGAATCAAGTTTCAGAAATCAAAAAAAAGCTGCAAAGTCTTAGTGGCGTCAAAGAGGTTATTGTTTGTAAACCAGGCCAAGGTCCAAAAATAATTGATAAACACTTGTTTTAGTATGGTTAAAGCTTCAGCACCAGGAAAATTAATGCTTTTTGGAGAACATGCTGTTATCTATAATAAACCATGTATTGTAGCTTCTGTTGATCATAGAATCAGCGTTTGGTTGAAGAAAAGAAATGACAATCAAATTATCCTAAACGCCCCAGGCATAAATCTTAAAAATTATACTGTTTTAGTGGATGATTTGAATAAACCTTATCCTAGAAAAATCAGGTTTGTCCTGGTTGCCATTAAGAACTTTTTTGAAAAGTATAAAATGAAATCTGGCTTGGATGTTGAGACCAAAGCTGAGTTTTCAAGCAGATTTGGTTTAGGCAGTTCATCTGCTGTTACTGTTTCAACAATAAAAGCGCTTTTTGAATTGTTTGGAATAGAAGCTGAGCAAAGAGAGATTTTTAACCTATCCTATAAAACTGTTTTAGATGTTCAGGGTTTGGGTTCTGGTTTTGATGTGGCAGCTGCAGTTTATGGAGGCATTTTATTCTTTGTTACAGGCGGAAAAGTTATAAAGCCAATTGAAATTACAGATATACCATTGGTTGTTGGCTATACTGGTGTTAAAGCAGATACGCCGACTTTAGTTAAAATGGTAGGTAGAAAGTTGTTGGAAGAACCTGATAGGATTAATGGAATTTTTAATAAGATTAAAAATATAGTTAATTTGGCGAAAACTGAAATAGAGAATAAGAATTGGAAAAAAGTAGGACATCTTATGAATTTAAATCAGGATTTATTAAGAGAGCTTGGGGTAAGTTCAAAAGAGCTTGAAAATTTAATAAAAGCAGCGCTTGATTCTGGAGCTTATGGCGCTAAGTTGTCAGGAGCTGGTGGTGGAGATTGTATGGTTGTCCTATCTACTAGAGAGAGTTTGAATAATATTAAAAAAGCAATAGAAAAGGCTGGAGGGATTATTATTGAGGCAAAGATTCCAGCTGAGGGGGTTAGGACAGAGTAGTTTTTTAGAAAAAACAAGGCCATTTGACAGGTTAATTTGCTGAGAGTAATGTGAAGTTGAGCATTTTTAAAGGTCGAAAACGATAGGACAATTAATAATTAAATCAAAAATATGAAAAAAATATTTTATATACTAGTTTCATTGGTTGTAATTCTAATTATTGGTATTGTTCTCGTCAGTGGAACATCTTTTGCAGCAAAAGGGGGGAAATATGCAGGATGTACAACAATCCAAGATGGCACTTTAGTTGATAGTGCCAAAAATCCAATCTCTGTTGGTTACGATCAGTTTGGATACAACTATCAAGCATATATGTTTAATGGTCGATACTGTGATTCTGATAGAGTAATTGATGGACCTTATTGCCACGTAGACTTAATAATGAAATGGAATGATGCTTGGCTAAGCAACAAAGATTGTAACAACGACGATACATTAGATAGACCTTCTGACTTCAATAGTTACATTAGTAGTGGAGCATGGTTGACAAATCATCAAAAAGCAACAGAAGAAGATGGTTGTAAGTGGGAATACTTTGTAAAAATGGTAGCAAAACCAACAGCAGATTTCGATTGCACATCTGTTGGTGGAACAGAAATTTGGGGCTCGTTTTGCAGGATACAACAAATTTATAACAGTAACTGCGAAGGCGATGAATGGCATGGTGTTCTATTACTAGCAAAGCCAGCAGGATTTGGTGCTTGGAAATAAAAACGAAGTTCGACGTGGTTCTGCGCAGAAATGAAGTTTTAAAGGTCGAAAAAATAATTAACAATTAACTAAAAAGAAAAAAAGATTTTCTGGTCACTAAAAGGAGAGGAACTTGGTTATTATCTTATTTCAGTTAAAGCTTCCGGGGAGATAGAAGGAAAAGAATTAAGTAAAGAATCAAGTACCATCACGGTAGAGATAAAAGAAAAAGTTGCTCCTGGGGAAAGAGTTCATTTTGATTTTTTTCAAAATCTTTTCGATTTTTTCCAGAAATGGTTAAGGTTTTAAAAATTGGACGGAATAATTTATTAAAAATAAAATAAAATTCTAGCTCAAAGGTTGACAAATTTAAACCTAATGAAAATATTCAAAATAACTAAAACAAAACCTTTTAAAAAGGTTTTGTTTTAGTTTTGTTATTGATATAATTTAAAATATGCCCCGTAGAGAAATTTAACGCTTTGGGATAAGCTAAGCTTATCCTAAAAACAAGGAGTTGAAATTTACGGGGTGAACCACGTCTGACGTGGTGGATATAAAAAATAATTAGAATTAAAATTACTTAGAGTTTCGAACATCAATTACGAGGTATGCCCTGTTCGAAATTCTTCTACGGGGTATGAAAAAACTGCTTCTTTTTTTAATTTCTCTATTTGTTGGAATTGGAATTTTTTTATGGATTGGAAAAACTGTTGGCTGGAGCGAAATAAGTTCTGCTTTTCTGCTTTTTACTGGTATTCACGGTATGATTATTTTTTCTTTGACACTTCTTGTACTACTTATTGGCAATAGAAAGTGGCAGGAAATCTTAAAAGCCCAAGGTGTTAAGATTTCATTTTTTGAACTTTTCAAAGCATTTCTGGCGGGTTTTTCTGTAATGTTTTTAGCTCCTGTGCTTGTTTGGGGTGGAGAAGTTTTAAGAGGCTATGTAATAAGAAGGAAGACCAAAGTTGCATGGTCAAAGATAATGGCTTCTGTTTTCATTGACAGAGTTTTGGAGTGGACAATCAATTTAATAGTAATTGTTTTAGGAAGTTTTTATTTTCTTTATAAAATAGGTCTGCCTTCTAAGAACTTGTTAATAATTTTTGGCAGTGTATTCCTAGCTTTCTTTTTAGCAATCGCATATTTTTATTTTAAAGTTTCAAAAAGAGAAAGCATTGTTAGGTTTCTTTTTAAAATTAGTGGTTTTAAAGAATACAACCAGAACAATCTTCTTTTTGAAGCTGAAAGGGAGATTTTTGATTTTTTCAGATGGAAGAACAGATTCATGAAAAAAAGCTTTGCACTCTCTTTTTTACGGGCAGGATTAATGTGCTTGAGGGCATGGGTTTTAATTCTTTTTTTAGGAAGCAACATTGAATTTTTATCATCACTCTCTGTTTTAGGTTTTACATATCTGGCAGCAATGATTCCCATTCCAGCTGCTTTGGGTTCTCACGAAGTAATTCAATCTTTTGCTTTTAACGCTTTAGGGCTAAACATTTCTTTTGCTACTGCTTTTACAATGATTATTAGGGCAACTGAATTATTATTTGCATTAGCAGGACTTGTGATTGTGTTTCGTGTTGGATTAACGTTTTTTAAAGACATGTTTTTGAATAAGATTGGGAAATTAGGAAATGTTATTGATAAAAATAACTTTTAGATTGAGCTAATGATAGGGGTTTAGTATAATAGATGATATGACAAAAGCTATCAACAAGGTTATCAGGACTCTAATAGTTAGTGACATTGCTTTGCATAGTGGGTGGGGCTTGCTTGGTCCTGTTTTTGCAATATTTATTGTTCAAAAAATTACCTTTAGTAATCCTATTCAGGCTGCAGAGGTAGCTGGTTTTGCTTCTTTAACTTACTGGATTGTCAAATCTTTTTTACAAATTCCAATTGGCAAGTATTTAGATAAAAATCATGGCGAACAGGATGATTTTTGGTTTATGTTTATTGGAACTTTTTTAAATGGTTTTGTGCCTTTTGGATATATGATTTCATCCCAGGCTTGGCACATTTATGCCTTCCAAGTTTTACACGCTATTGCTATGGCAATGGTTATACCTTCTTGGTCAGCTATTTTTACCAGACATATTGATAAAGGAGGTGAAGCATATGAGTGGAGCGTTAGAAGCACGTCTTTGGGTTTTGCAGCAGGAATAGCCGGAGCTGCTGGCGGAATTATGGTTGCTTTATTTGGTTTTGAAATTGTTTTTATTCTAGTTGGCGGACTAACATTTATTTCGGCATTCTTACTTTTGGTAATCCGAAATGATATAGCTCCCCATGATCAAGTTCTTCCTCAAGTTCCTCGTTCCAGGATTCCATTTTAAATTTCTCCAATGGACATGAAAAACCAAGAAATTGCTAAAATATTTTATGAAATTGCAGAATATCTGAAAATGGATGAAGTTGCTTTTAGGCCCTATGCTTATCAGAAAGTAGCCTTTAATTTAGAGAATTTAAAACAAGATATTGAAAAAATTTACAAAAAAGAGGGTTTAAAGGGTCTTGAGAAAATTCCTGGAGTGGGAAAACATATTGCCTTAAAGATTGAAGAATATTTAAAAAAAGGAAAAATTGAGTATTACGAAAAGCTTAAAAAAAAGTTCCCTGTTGATTTGGGCGAACTTACTGCTGTTGAGGGTTTGGGTCCTAAAAAAATTAAAACTCTATATCAAGAATTAGGAATAAGAAATGTTAAAGATTTAGAAAAAGCTGCTAAATCTCATAAGATTGCGCCGCTTTTTGGTTTTGGAGAAAAAACAGAAAAAAACATTTTAGAAAACATTAAGTTTTTAAAGAAAAGCAAGGGTAGATTTTTACTAGGAGAGATTTTACCAATTGCTAGACATATTTATGAAAAACTAAAGGGATTAAAAGAGGTTGAAAAAATTGATATTGTTGGTTCTTTAAAAAGGATGAAAGAAACTGTTAGAGATATTGATATCTTAACAGCTTCTCCGAAACCAAAGAAAGTAATGGATTTTTTTGTATCTTTAAGTGGTATTGAAAAAGTTTGGAGTAAAGGAACTACTAGGGCATCAATAAGAATAAGAACTGGTTTTGATATTGATATCAGAGTTGTTCCAAAAGAAAGTTACGGAGCAGCTCTTCAGTATTTTATTGGTTCAAAAGGGCACAATATTGCCACAAGAAAAGTTGCGATAAGTAAAGGCTTGAAATTAAACGAATATGGTTTATTTAAAGGAAAAAGAAAAATTGCAGGAAAGAATGAAAAAGAAATTTATAAGTTATTAGGCATGGATTGGATTCCACCTGAGATAAGAGAGGATCAGGGAGAAATTGAAGCAGCTTTAAAAGGTAAGCTCCCTAAATTAGTGCAGTTAAAAGATATTAAAGGAGATTTACACTGCCATTCAAACTGGAACGGGGGTGAAAATTCCATTTTAGAAATGGCTCAAAAAGCAATGGAATTAGGTCATGACTATATTGGTATTTCAGATCATACAAAGTTTTTAAGAATTGAATACGGATTAGACGAAAAACAATTATCAAAACAAAGAAAAGAAATTGATAAGTTGAATAAAAAGTTTAGCAGGAAAAAATTCAAAATACTTCAAGGCGCTGAAACAAATATTCTGAGAAACGGTTCAATTGATATCAAAGACCAAGCTTTGAAAAAACTAGATTATGTTATTGCTGGAATTCATTCAAGTTTTAAAATCTCACGAGCAGAAATGACCAAAAGAATAATTAGCGCAATGAAAAATCCTAACATTGATATTATTTCTCATCCCACAGGAAGGATTTTAAAAAGAAGAGAAGAGTATGAAATTGATTTTGATAAGATTTTAAGAGCAGCCAAAGAATTTAAAGTTATTTTAGAAATTAATGCTTATCCTGCAAGATTAGACCTAAATGATTTAAATATTAGAAGGTGTAAAAATGCTGGTGTGAAAATGGTGATTAATACAGATGCTCATTATAAAGACCAAATGAAATATATGAAATTAGGAGTAGCCCAAGCCCGTCGTGGCTGGGCAGAGAAAAAAGATATCATCAATACACAACCATTAATTAGATTATTGAAGTATTTTAAATAAAATGCCTGTTGAAAAATCAGTTGGCGCAGTAATTTTTAGAGAAGAACAAACCAATATTTATTACCTTGTTTTGCATTATCAAGCAGGGCATTGGGATTTCGTAAAAGGAAATATTGGAAAAGGAGAAGAAACAAAACAAACGATTATAAGAGAGACAGAAGAAGAGGTTGGAATTAAAAACCTTGAGTTTATTAAAGGATTTAAAGAAACAATAGAGTATTTTTATAAGTTAAAAGGCAGGACAATTTTTAAAACAGTTGTATTTTTTTTAGCTGAAACCAAAGCAAAAGAAATAAAGCTTTCTCAGGAACACATTGGTTTTGCTTGGTTAACTTATGAAGATACTTTAAAGCGCTTGACCTTTGAAAATGCCAAAGAAGTTTTGAAAAAGGCAAATGAGTTTTTAAAAAATAAAGAGCAATAATCAAAAACCGCCCTACTTGGCGGTTTTCAGTTTTTCACTTAAATAAGTTCTTATTTTGATGTTACTTTTTCAATAATTTTTTCAAATATTTTTGGATGTTTTCTAGCTAATTCTGACAGGATTTTTCTATCAATTTCAATTTTGTTTTTCTTTAAAGCATGAATAAATTTACTGTATGAAATTCCTTTTTGTCGGACAAAAGCATTGATTTGAGTTTGCCATAAAGCCCTAAAGGTTCTTTTTTTAGTTCTTCTGTGTTTATAGGCGTGAGTCCATGCATGGAATAAAGCATCTTTTGCTAATCTGTATTTTGATTTCCTTCCCCAACGAAAACCTTTAGCGAGTTTCAAAATGCGCTTTCTTCTTTTGTGTGCAACTTTTCCTCTTTTTACTCTGACCATGGTTATTTATCGTATTTAAGCAGTTTCTTAATCTTTTTTGCTTCTGCTTTTGCCAAAGGCACTAATTTCCTTCTTTTTCTTATTTGTTTTCCAGTTTTTTTTGCTCTGTAATGACAAAGACCAACTGCCCTTCTTAAAACCTTGCCAGTTCTTGTGATTTTAAAACGTTTTGCTATTGATTTTCTTGTTTTCATATTAATCTGATTTTTCCTTGTTTTTTGCTTCTTGTTTTTCATCTCTTGAAACAATCATCATTAGTTTATTGGGAGCTCTTTTTAAATCTCTTTCAATTTTTATCGGAACTCTTTCGTTTAAAATTTCTACAAAGTGATTCATCTTTTCCCTAGCAAATTGGCCAAGACCTTTTTCTCTTCCCCTTAATAGCATTTCTATTTTTACAATATTTCCCTTTTTTAAGAATTTTTCAGCTGAACGAGCTCTGGTTTCTAAATCATGGGGTGAAATATTAAATCTTAACCTTATTCCTTTTATTTCAGTGCTTTTCTGTGTTTTTTTCTCTTTTTCTTTTTTCTGAAGTTGGTAAAGATATTTCCCGTAATCTATAATTTTACAGACTGGTGGTTCCACCTTGTCAGTAACTTGAACTAAATCTAACTTGCACTCCTGAGCCATTTGGATCGCTTTTTCAAAAACAACAACTCCAAGTTGTTTACCGGTCTCATCAATCAATCTTACTTCGCGAGCCCTTATTCTATGATTTGCTAATGGTTTTTTAATCAAATTTTTAGTGGAGATGAAGGGATCTGCCCCCTTGTCCAGAAATTATTTACCAAGATAACTCTACAAGTTTGTTCCAATTTGGTTAAAACAGGAAATGAAAATTGGACAAAATTTTCCTGTTTTTTGTTCTGTTAAATTTCAATAGTCCTTCCAGTTCCCAAAAGACTATCTATCTCGATAATATGACACCTGTTTTCACCTATCGAGAATTAGTGGAACAGATGGCATTAAGCGTAAGCTAATGCAGGTGTTTCAAATAAGTTGGCACTTATTTTGTTTTTCGAAGTTTTACGAGATTCGAGAATACTCGACTTGCTTATTTTAGTCAAATTCCTGTCGAAACTTTACACCCCCTGATTTTAAGCATTTTTCCTCATTGCCCTTCTGATTTCTCTTTCAGTCTCTCTTTTTTTAATAGTTTCTCTTTTATCAATCTTTGTTTTTCCTTTTGCCAGGGCAAATTCTATCTTTATTTTGCCTTTCCTAGTATAAATCATTAAAGGTATCATTGTCAAACCTTTTTGTCTTGATTTTCCTATCAGATATTTTATTTCAGATTTTCTAAGCAGAAGCTTTCTTATCCTTTGGGGATCATAATCTTTTGGTGCATTTTTAGGCTGATAAGCAGGAACTTTAGCGCCGATTAAAAAAACTTCCTCATTCCTTAAAACAACATAAGCTCCAATTAAGCTCATTTTCCCCATTTTTATTGATTTTACTTCCTGGCCAATCAAAGAAATACCTGCTTCAAATTTTTCCAGGATTTCATAATTAAAGTATGCTTTTTTGTTCTTTGCAACTATTTTCATACTTTGATTTTAACAGAAAAATGAGATAATCTTAAATTGACGAGAAGTAAGAAAAGCAGCAGAATTTCTGGTTTTTTTTAAATAAATGATAAAGGAAAAAATTTCAAAATTAATAAGAGATTCAATAAAACAACTCCAGAAGAGTAAGGTTTTTGAAGATTTTAATATTGATAAAATTCAAATTGAGTATCCTGAAAAAAAGATTCACGGAGATTATTCAAGCAATATTGCAATGCTTATTGCTAAAACTGTCAAAAAAAGCCCAATAAAAACAGCAGAATTGTTGAGCCAGAAATTAAAAGCTTCAGATTTATTTGAAAAAGTTAAAGTGGCAAAGCCAGGATTTATTAACTTTTTTATTTCAGAGAAATATTTTCAAGGACAAGTTTCTAAAATATTAAAAGAAAAAGATAAGTATGGCTTAGGTAATCTTAATGAGAATAAAACTGTGATGGTCGAATACGCTCATCCAAACACTCATAAACTTTTTCATATCGGACACTTAAGAAATATTACTAGCGGAGAAGCAATAGTAAGAATTTTAGAAGCAACAGGCTGCAAGGTTATTAGGGCAAATTATCAAGGCGATATCGGGCTTCATATTGCCAAATGCTTGTGGGCAATGAGAAAGGTTGAAGATTTAGATTCAAAAATGAAAAGTCTAAAGACCATAAATGAAAAGATTGATTTTTTGAGTCAGTGCTATGTTGACGGCAGTAAAATTTACAAAGAAGATAAAAAAGCACAACAAGAGATTTTAAGGCTTAACAAACAAATATATGACAAGGATATTGATGTAAAAGATTTATGGCAGAAGACAAGGCAGTGGAGCTTGGATTATTTTGAGAAAATATATAAAAGAGTTTATGCTCATTTTGATAGATATTATTTTGAATCAGAAGTAGCTCAAAAAGGCAAAGAAATTGTTTTAAAAGCAGTGAAGAAAGGAATTTTTAAAAAAAGTCAGGGAGCAATTATTTTTCCTGGCTCAGAATACGGGCTTCATGACAGGGTTTTTATAACTTCTGAAGATAATCCCACCTATGAGGCTAAGGATATTGAGTTGGGAAGATTACAGTTTAAAGAATACGAGCCTGATTTAATAATTCACAATGTTGGGCCAGAACAAAAAGAGTATTTTGAAGTAGTTTTTAAAGCTCTGGTGCAAGTGTTTCCTTATACTAAAGGAAAAGAATATCATCTTGTTTCTGGCTGGGTGAATCTTAAAGAGGGAAAGATGAGTTCTAGAGAAGGAAAGGTTATAGCGGGTGAATGGTTGATTGATGAGGTTAAAAAAAGAATTAAGAAAAACTTTACTCAAGTTTCTGACAAGATAGCAGAGCAAATAGCTGTTGGGGCGATTAAGTACTCATTTTTAAAAGTAAGATCATCAACAGATGTATTTTTTGACATTAATGAATCAATATCTTTAGAGGGTAATTCTGGGCCGTACCTACAGTATGCTTATACCAGAGGTTATAGTGTTTTAAATAAGTCAAAAATTAAAGAGAAAGAGTTGAAAGATTTTAAAGAAATAGAATTAAAAGAAAAAGAGGAGGTGATGTTGCTGAAATTATTGTCTCAATTTCCGGAAATTGTTGAACAATCCGCAATCAATTATACTCCGAATTTAATCTGTAATTTTCTTTTTGATTTAGCTCAAAACTTTAATGCTTTTTACGAATCCCTATCTGTTTTAAAAGCAGAAACTGATGAAATTAAAAAAGCTCGTTTAGCTTTGGTTGCTAGTGTTTGCCAAGTTCTTAAAAACGGATTAAATCTTTTGGGTATTTCAGTATTAGAAAAAATGTAGCTTGGCCTAAATTTAGTCTGCGTTTAGCCTGTTTTTTACAGGTTTTTCATTTGATAAAAACCGCATAAAATGATATTTTTAAGATACATATGAAGCTGAATTTATCCAAAGAAGAAAAGAGAATTTTAAAATTTTGGAAAGACAACGATATATTCAAAAAGACCATTAAACAGCGAGAAAAAAAAGCTCGTGATTTTATTTTTTATGAAGGCCCTCCAACTGCTAATGCCCCTCCAGGACTTCATCATGTTTTAGCCAGAGTCTTTAAAGACATTGTTTGCAGGTATAAGACAATGAAGGGTTTTCGAGTTTTAAGAAAAGGCGGTTGGGATACTCATGGTTTGCCAGTAGAGCTTCAGATTGAAAAAAAGCTTGATTTAAAATCAAAAAAAGATATTGAAAAATATGGCATTTCTGAATTTAATAAAAAATGCAAAACTTCTGTTTGGAAATTTACGCAAAAATGGAAGGATTTAACAGAAAGAATTGGTTACTGGATAGACATGGACAATGCTTATGTCACCTACAACTCTGATTATGTTGAATCTTTGTGGTGGATTTTAAAGCAGGTCTGGGAAAAAGGACTTTTAGTTCAGGATTTTAAAGTCGTTCCTTATTGTTCAAGGTGCGGAACTCCGCTTTCCTCTCATGAAGTAGCTCAGGGTTATAAAAAAGTAAAAGAACCAGCAGTTTACATTAAGCTCAAGGTTATTAGTCCTAATTTTAAAAATACTTCTTTTTTAGTTTGGACAACAACTCCCTGGACTTTGCCTGGAAATGTAGCTGTAGCAATAAATTCTAAGTTCATTTATGCAAAAATCAAAGTTAATGATGAGTATTTAATATTAGCCAAAGAAAGAATAAAAGCTTTAAATCTTGAAGGAGAAATTATTTCTGAATTTAAAGGCAAAGAGCTTTTAAATTTAAGATACGAAGCTCTTTATCCTGCAGAAGATGAGGTTTCAAGAAATGCTTACAAAGTTATAGGTGCTGACTTTGTTTCTCTAGACGAAGGAACAGGTCTTGTCCATATTGCACCAGCTTATGGAGTGGAAGACATGGAAGCAGGAAAAAAGAACAAGCTTCCAATTTTGCTTAATATTGATGATGAGGGAAAGTTTAGACTAAATGTAGAAAAGTGGGCAAGGATGTACTTCAAACAAGCTGACCCATTAATCATTGAAGATTTAAAAAACAGAGGATTGATATTGAAGGAAGAGTTGTATGAGCATGATTATCCTTTTTGCTGGAGATGCAAAACCCCTTTGCTTTACTACGCAAAAAAGAGTTGGTTTATAGAAATGAAAAAGGTTAAAAAGGATTTAATTGCTAATAATGAAAAAATAAATTGGTTTCCTTCATATTTAAAACAAGGAAGATTCGGGAGCTGGTTAAAGGAAGTGAAAGATTGGGCAATTTCAAGAGAAAGATATTGGGGGACTCCTTTACCTGTTTGGCAGTGTAAAGAATGCAAAAATACTGAAGTCATTGGTGGCTTAAACGATATGTTAGAGAAGAAGTTCGGCAGCAATAATTATTTTATTATGCGCCATGGAGAATCTTGCACCCAGGTAATGGATAAGAGAACAACAGTTTGCTGGCCTGAGAAAATACACTGTCCTTTGACAGACAAAGGACAAGAAGAAGTTAAAAAGGCAGCAAAAAAACTGATAAAAAAAGAAATTGATTTAATTTTTTCTTCTGATTTATTGAGAACAAAACAGACTGCAGAAATCCTTGCGAAAGAACTTAAAGCTCAATTGATTTTTAATAAGAAATTAAGAGAGTACAATACTGGAGTTTTTAATGGCAAAGAAACAAAACTGCTTTGGGAGTATTTGGATAAGAAAAAAAACCGGCTAGAGGCAAAGCCTGAAAAAGGAGAAAGCTTAATGGCAGTAAGAAAAAGAATGTATGATTTCATTAAAGAAATTAATAAGAAGTATAAAAATAAAAACATTTTAATTATTTCTCATGAGCTTCCTTTGAGTTTTTTACAAAAAACCCTTCAGGGCTGGCCGCTGGAGAAGATTCTAGGATGGAGAACAGAAAAAAACAAAATTAAAACAGGTCAATTGCGTCAGGTTAAATTTGTTGACTTGCCTTATAATAAAAAAATGGAACTTGACCTTCATCGTCCCTACATTGATGAGGTGAAATTCCAATGTCCAAAATGCAATACTTTAATGGAGAGAGTGGGAGAAGTAATTGACTGCTGGTTTGATTCAGGAGCAATGCCCTTTGCTCAATATCATTATCCTTTTGAGAATAAGAAGTTAATTGATGAAAACAAACAGTTTCCTGCTGATTATATCTGTGAGGCAATAGACCAGACAAGGGGTTGGTTTTATACTTTGCTTGCTATCTCAACCTTACTTGAAAAAGGCCCAGCATATAAAAATGTTATCTCTTTGGGACATATCTTAGACGAAAAAGGAGAAAAAATGTCTAAATCCAAAGGAAACATAATTGATCCTTGGCATATTGTTGAAAAATACTCAGCCGATGCTGTTCGGTGGTCATTTTACACTGTAAATCAGCCTGGAGCTCCTAAACTGTTTTCAGAAAAAGAACCGGAAAATGCTTTAAGAAAATTCATTCTTCCTTTGTGGAATTCTTATTTGTTTTTAAAAACCTATAGTAGCTCTCAATCTTTAATCTTTAAGAAACCATCTTCTAAGCACATACTGGATAGATGGATTATTTCCAAGCTTAATGAATTGATTTTGAAAACTACAAAATCACTGGAAAATTATGATATAACTGGTGCAGCCCGCAGCATAGAAAAGTTTATAATGAACGAGCTTTCCTTGTGGTATATAAGAAGGTCTAGAAAGAGATTTCAACAGCCAAAAAATGAGAAAGAACTTAAAGATGCATCTGAGATCTTAGGCTTTGTGATTTTCAAAATAATAAAGCTTTCAGCGCCTTTTGTTCCGTTTTTAGCTGAACATATATATCAGGATTTAAAAAGTATGGGTTTTAAAACCAAAGAATCAATTCATTTAGAGGATTGGCCAAAAGCAACCCAAAAATCTATTGACCAACAACTCAACAAGGAAATGGAAAAAGTCAGAGAAGTGGTTGTTCAAACCTTAGCTCAAAGAGCCAAGGTTCAGATAAAAGTAAGACAGGTTTTACAAGAATTGGTAATCAAGGATAAAGAATTAAAAGATAAGAAAGGATTATTAGATTTAATTAAACAAGAGGTCAATGTTAAAAAAATTAGTTTTGGAAAAGAATTAAAATTAAATACAGAGCTTACCAATGCGCTGAAAGAAGAGGGAATGATAAGGGAGGTGATTAGAAATCTTCAGCAAATGAGAAAAAAACAAAATTTAACGCCAAAGGACATTATTTTAATACAATTTAAAACAAATACTAAGCTCGAAGAGCTTTTGCTTAAAAACAAAGAAAAGATTATAAAGGAAACAAGGGCAAAAGATTTGGTTAAAAAGAAAGCAATGAAAAAGATGGCAGGATTTAATATTAATGGTCACAAACTGCAAATAGCTATTAAAAAGGTCAAGGTTTAATTAATTCTAAATATTTATTATGCCTATTTCTAGGCCAAGACCAATACCTGATTCGTCAAAAAATATAAGCACTCCAAGAGAACCAGTAAAAAAAGTAGAGAAAAGAGTTGACCCCTGGGGAGCTTATCAGAAGATAGAAATGAAAAACATTTTAGGAAAAATCAAGGATAGAGATGTTTATAATAAAACTGGAATATCTAGATTGCGAGGAAAACAAATCTTGGAAAAAACTTTAGGGACTAGTTATGTTCAAAAATCAGCTTTTAAAAAAGCAATGCAAGGATTGACAACTAAATCGCGGCATGCACCAACCGGAAAGGAAAGAACGGAAGCGTTAAAAGAGCTGAATTATCTGCGTGAAATTAAAAAGTCTCTTGAGCCAAAGTAGTCATCAATGTTTGTTCATTACAGAACCAAAGGTTTTGTTTTTAAAAAAGTTGACAGAAGAGATGCTGGTCAATTGTTTAGTGTTTATACAGAAGATTTTGGAAAGTTAAAAATATTAGGAAAGGGAATAAGAAAAATTTCTTCAAAATTAAGGTCAGGCATAGAAATTTTTTATTTATCAGAAGTTGAATTTATCCAGGGGAAAAGCTATAAAACATTGACAGATGCAATTGCAATTGAGAAGTTTAAAGATTTAAGAAGAGACCTAGCAAGGATTGACGTTGCTTATAGAATTGCTGGCCTTTTAGATGATTTAATAAGAGGGGAAGAAAAAGACAAGGGGGTTTGGGTTTTATTGCTAGAAGTTTTTGAGAGATTAAATAGTAGTGATTTAAAAAATCCAGAATTGATTTATTATTATTTCTTCTGGAACTTTTTGTCTCTTTTAGGCTACCGGCCTGAAATGTATTCTTGTTCGGTTTGCGAGAACAAGCTAAAACCAAGAAAGCTTTACTTCAGCCCCAATCAAGGAGGAGTTATTTGTAAAGATTGTTTTAAAGATAAAGAATTTGATATAGAAATTAAGCCAGAGATAGTGAAAATAATAAGATTTGTTCTTGATAACAATATTAAAATAATTCCGCGCTTGAATATAGATAAAGGACACGTCAAAAACTTGAAAGAAGCCTCTGGCAATTATTATTCTTTTATTTTAGAGATAAGCGGACAAATTTAATTTATATGAAAAAGATTTTAAACTATTTAGTTATTATAGTCATATTAGCGGGAGTAACATGGTCTGTCTGGAATTGGCAAAAAAATGTTTATTCAAAAGAGCTTTTGAGATTGGAGATTTTTGGACCATCTGAAATCACGATCGGAGAAGAAGTGGAATATGTTGTTCGGTATAAGAATAAAGGAGATTTTCGCTTAGACAATCCAGAGTTTATCTTTGAAGCACCAGAATATTCTTTAAAAGACGGAGAGTTTTATCAGAGACAAACCCTAGGTTCAGATGAATTAGGAGAAGCGATTTATCCAGGCGAAGAAAAAACATTTTCGTTTAAGATAAGTATGCTGGGAAGGGAGGGTGATATTAAAATTGCCAAAGTATCTTTAAGTTATCGACCAAAAGACTTAAAGGCAAGATATGAGTCATCGTCAAGTTTTACCAGCCAAGTTAAATCAGTTCCAATTACTTTTGATTTTGATTTGCCTTCCAAAGTTGCATCTGGTAAGGATTTTGTTTTCCGCATCAATTATTTTTCAAATGTTAATCATTTTTTAACTGATTTGAGATCTCAGGTTGAATATCCGCCTGGTTTTGAATTTATAAGTTCTACTCCCAAATCCATTGAACAAACAGAATGGGAAATTCCCCTTTTAAATAAGTCAGAAGGAGGAAGAATTGAGGTTTCTGGCAGGCTTTCTGGAACGCTAGGAGAAGCCAAGATCTTTAAAGCTAAATTAGGAGTCTGGCAAGACGGTGAGTTTATTGTTTTAAAAGAAGCTACCAAAGGAGTGGAAATGGTTCAACACTCTCTTTATATCAGGCAAGAAATCAATAGTAATCCTCAATATGTTGCTGTGCCTGGTGATTGGTTGCATTACGAGATTTACTTTAAAAATGTAGGAGAAGATAGTGTGAATAATTTATTTATGGTTAATCAATTAGAGGGAGAGGCATTTGATTTTCAAACAATAAAATCAGATTATGGTAATTTTCAGGCAGGAGATAGTTCTATTATTTTTGATTGGAGAAGGACTCCAGATCTTCAGTATTTGATTCCAATGGAAGAGGGCAAGGTTGATTTTTGGGTGAAGATAAAAGACGACTTGGGCAGTGTTAAAAATCCTGTTTTAAAAAATAAAGTATTTGTTGGTCAGGTTAAGGAAGAGTTTATTACAAAAATTGGTTCAAAGCTTGGAATAGATCAAAAAGCATATTTCCAGGATGAGGTTTTTGGCAATTCTGGTCCCATTCCACCTCGAGTAGATCAAGCTACCACCTATACAATCATGTGGCATATCAGGAATCATTATTCAGATGTGAAAAATGCAAAGGTTAAGGCAATTTTACCACAGAATATAGAATTGACAGGCAGGGTTTTTCCTGAATCAGAGATTGAAAAATTCACGTTTGATTCTCAGTCAAGAGAAATTGTTTGGTTGGCAGGAGATTTAGAAAGAGGAGTTGGGGTTACTCAGCAGCCTTTAACAATTGCTTTTCAGATTGCTTTTACTCCAGCTGCATATCAGAGAGGTCTAATTCCAAATATAATCAATGAAGCACAGATCACGGCTGAAGACAGCTGGACTCAAACCATCATGGAGGGTTCAACTTCAGCTCTTAATACCACATTACCCGATGATCCAACAGTAACTAATGGCATAGTTCAATAAATATGGTTGATAAAATGACAAAAATCACATCATTAGCAAAAAGACGAGGCTTTATTTTTCCTGGCTCTGAAATATATGGAGGGCTGGCAAATACCTATGATTACGGGCCTTTAGGAGTGGAGCTTTTGAGAAACATCAAAAATCTTTGGTGGAAACATTTTGTTAATAAGAGAAGTGATATTTATGGCCTTGATTCAGGAATCATTATGAGCCCTAAAGTCTGGCAGGCCTCAGGTCATACTGATAGCTTTACTGATGTTTTGATTGATTGTAAAAAGTGCAAAAGCAGAATCAGGGCCGATCATTTAATTGAAAATCATTTTGAGAAAAAAGGAAAAGAAATTAAAGTTGAAGGTTTTAGTGTTGAGAAGATAAAAGAGATTATTGATAAAGAGAAAATTGCTTGTTCATCGTGTAAAGCTTTTGATTGGACTAAGCCAAGACAATTTAATCTTTTGTTTGAAACCCATATTGGTATTGTTGATGAAAGCAGGTCTAAGGCATATTTAAGAGGAGAGATTGCTCAAGGAATGTTTATTAATTTTAAAAATGTTCTAGATTCTCAATCACCTGAATTACCTTTTGGTTTGGCGCAATCAGGCGCTGCTTTTAGAAATGAAATAACACTAGGTAATTTTATTTTCAGAACTCTTCAGTTTAATCTTTCTGAGCTTGAGTATTTTTTCAATCCTAAAAAACAAAAATGGCAGAATCTATTTGATTATTGGAAAAAAGAAATGTGGAAATGGACAACTGAAATCTTGGGTGTAAATAAAAAGAATTTAAGATGGCGGGAACATACTGACGATGAAAGGTCTCATTATTCTGAAAAAACAGAGGACTTAGATTATAATTTTCCTTTTGGTGGTTTTAAAGAGCTTTATGGTTTAGCTTATAGGACTGATTTTGATCTGAAGAATCATATGGAGAAATCAGGAGTTGATTTACGTTATACTGATGAAAAAACAAAAGAAAAATTCATTCCTCATGTGGTAGAGCCTACTTTTGGAATGGACAGATCATTTCTTGTTTGTTTACTTGATAGTTATTTTGAAGAGAAGGGGAAAAAAGAAAATAGAGTTGTTTTAAAATTGAAACCCTATTTAGCTCCATACAAAGCAGCAGTATTTCCTTTATTAGCTAATAAGGAAGAGTTGGTTAAAAAAGCAAAAGAGGTTTATGGGATGTTAAGGCCAGAACTCTCTACTGATTGGGATGACAGGGGCAATATTGGAAAAAGATATTATGCTCAGGATGAAATAGGAACTCCATTCTGCATAACAATTGATTATGACTCATTAAAACAAAATGATGTTACTGTTCGGGATAGAGACACAACAAAGCAGATTAGAGTAAAAATAGAAGAGCTGGTTAAATTCTTAAAAGAAAAAATTGAGATTTAGAGTTCGAGTCCTATCGCCGGAGCAGGCTAGTGAGACCGTTCGGGAGACCGAGAGGCCTCATATTTTAGAAAAGGTTCGATAAAAATCGTCCATCACTGGGCGGTTTTTCTGTCTTACAATCTATGAGCGAGGACTCAAAGCCCTGTTTTGTGTCGCAATAATCTACTCATAAGGATTTAACTTGGACTAGATGCAAAAATGCCCAAAAAGCGATTTTTTGGTATGATAAGATAATAATTAAAATTTATCTCTAAGTTGAGAAAATAATACTTCGGAGGATAAATTAAAGTAATATGAAACCTATAGATTTTTTTAAAAAAAAGAGATCTTGGTCGGTAATGAAGGATAGAATTTTAGGGCAATATTTAGTGCCGTATGTAAATAAATTAAAACAATTTAAAAGGATGGTGGTTATTGTAGACGGTTTTGCTGGTTGTGGGTTATACGACGATGGAACAGAGGGTTCTCCAATTATAATAGCTAAAATTTTAGAAAATTATATTAAAAAAGGTATAAAAGTTTTCGGTATATTTATTGAGAACGATCGGGATTGTTTTAAAGAGCTTGAAAAAAACATTGAATCTTATAAGAAGAGAAAAATAGTTACAGCTGAATTTGAAGATTTTCGTAAAATTACGCCAGAAATTATTAAGATTGCTAATAATTTGCCAATGTTTTTTTATATAGATCCCTTCGGTTTGGTTGGGTTAGAATTTGCACATCTAGAAGAAATATTTAAAAAAACTAAAAGATCTTCAACTGAGGTATTGATTAATTTTAACTACAGAGTTTTTAATAGAGAAGTTAAAGCAAGCCCCAAGCTTATAAAAAAAGTAATGAATGGTAATTATTACGAAGAAATTTTAAAAAATATAAAAATCTCTGGTGCAGAAAAAGAGAAAATGATTCTAGAAAAATATACAGATTTATACAGAAAGTATTTCAAGTATGTTGGATACTGCCCCGTAATGTATAAAGATGAACAAAGAGCTAAATATTATTTAATATTCGCGACTTCTCATTTTGATGGTCTTGAATTAATGAACGACATAATGGGGAACGTTTATAGAGAATTTTTCAGCAAAGGTAGGTTGTTCGATGCCGTTCCCCTAGAGAAAAGTAGAGATTTAGAATTTTTAAAGAAAGTTATCATTGACGTATTGAGAGAAACTGGGACCAAAACAAGGAGTGAAATTAAAAAAATTCTAATGCCAAAATTATTTATGAGATATACGGCGGGTGATTTCGGTAAATTAATTTCAGGATTAATAAAAGAGGAGAAAATTTACAGCGAAAATGGCAAGGCCAGAATTAATGATTCAATAAAAGTTTCTTTAACAAAATTCTAAACTAGCTATAATAAAATAATGAAAGAAATAAAAAGGAAAACGCTCTTATATAAAAGCGGAGTAGAATACGCTGATTTTGGATTAAACCATGTCGAAGGATGCGCTCATGGTTGCAGATACCCTTGTTATGCGATGATAATGAAAAAACGTTGTGGAATTATAAAAAACTATAAAGAATGGATAAAACCAAAAATTGTTAGCAATGCTTTGGAATTATTAGAAAAAGAAATTCCTAAATATAAAAAAGATATAAAATATGTTTATTTATGCTTTACAACAGACCCCTTCATGTACAGATATAAAGAGATATCAGACTTAAGCTTAAAAATTATAAAAAGATTAAGCCAAGATAATATAAAAGTTGTCACAATAAGTAAGGGCACATATCCTAAAGAGTTAGTAAAAAAAGATATCTACGGGAAAAACAATGAATATGGATCGACGGTAGTTTCTTTATCTAAAAAATTCCAAAAGAAAGTTGAACCTTTCGCTGCGTCCGTAGAAAATAGAATAAAATCTCTTAAATTTTTGCATAATCAGGGCCTAAAGACGTGGATAAGTATGGAACCTTATCCTACTCCGAATATTATTAAACAAAATTTAATAGAGGTATTAGAAAAAGTATCTTTTGTCGATAAAATAGTCTTCGGAAAATGGAATTATAACGCTTTGCCAAGTTATTTTAAAGATTATAATTATAAAACATTTTATAACGATTGCGCATATGAAGTTATAAAATTTTGTAGAAAAAATGGAATAAAATATCACATAAAAGCCGGTACGATAGATAGAGAGTATTTCGAAGAAAGCGAAAGCTATACACACAAATATGAAAAGATACTTTCGGATTGGTGCCCAGCTTAAAATAGAAAAGCTAATGTATGAGGACTTAAGTTGGACAACTTGTAAACGACGAACTTAAATTTATTTATGTCGTATAAGACATATTGTCAGACATCATAGATTGAGCGATGGTAATTAATAACCTTCTAAGAAGAAGCTAAACAGGTTCGAACATCGTCCAGCCAGGGGAGCAGGCTTGTGCTTGGTTCGAGCGACTAAAATATATTCATAAAATTATGAAAAAATCGAAATCACAAAAAAATAAAAATATCCGAAAAAAAGTTCACCCTTTGCATATACAAGAACTTCCTGCTAAGTATTTTCCTCGAAATACTGATGCAAAAGATTATCGTAATGAACTGGCTAGAATGATGAATAATTTACGATACACGAACGAAAAGGTTCAATATTCTGCACAAGTTTGCGTATTTATCATAAAGAGTATAACCCAAAAAAAAGGGTTTACGCCATTGCCTTCGGAAAGTTTTAGATTGGTTACAGAGTTTGTTTATCATTACGAAAATTTTTGTTTTAGACTATTTGCATTTCGAGAGAAAATACTTAAATTTATAAACGCTATTTTGCCAGTTGGCTTTGAGAAAGATAAAGATGTGAAAATTCAATTTATGATCGTAAATCCAGTAGTGAAACAGGCGAGATTAGTGTCCTTAATCCAGGAATTTAATAATAAAAAAAATCTCGGAAAAGTTATTAAGGATCGACATTCGCTAACTCACAAACTTTATTATAATAAAGAAATCGATCATTATTTGAGACCAAAAAACGCCGAGCCCAAAAATCCAAAAGATTTTAAAAAATGGTGTATAGATTGGAAGAAAGAAATATCAAATCGTGCGGAATTAACCCAAGAATCTATTTATGCAATTTCTAAGATGAATCACGATCTTACGAGTAAAATTATAAACTACAGGGACTCTTTGAAGAAAAAATAGCCCCGACCGAGAGACATTGTGGGACAGCCTCAAAAAGCCCTAATTTTCCCCTTAAAATCCAGGTTCGAAACCGACAAGGGGAGCACTGACGAACACTTGTTCGCTTGAAGCACCGTATCAAACGGTGTTTTAAGTTCAAATATGAGCTTTTTGCCTTGTAATTTAAGGTTCTGAAGTAAGAAATTCAAAAGTTGTCTTTTTTCAGGGATTTCAGAACCTTCAAAGACTTTATAAGCCTTTTGGGCTAAATTCAACACTCTATTTGCTGTAATATAGTAGTTTTCATCAGCATCAGTATGTCTTTGCATTTCTTCATTTATTTCTGCTTGCTTTTCTTTGTATTCCTTTAGTTTTTTGTTAAACATATCCTTAGTAATTCGCCAGAAAGGCGGTTTTTTGATAGAATTGAGAAATATGGATAATCTTGCTAAACAGAAAATCGAGGAGATTTCCTCATCAGGCCAAGTCGTCGCTGAAATGGATAAGACGACACACGATATCTTTACTGTTTCCTTAGATCTGGATGAGTGAAAAAGTTTACAGAAATTTGTTCAGGAGGAAGACCAAGAGACAGTGATAGAAATTAGACGTGGCTATGGCTTTCAGGCGTTGACTTGTTTTGCGTCGAAAAATTGATACAAAGAGAGTAAATTCATGTTCATACTGA
>SDBS01000238.1_pt1 | contig 49654 bp, 41 predicted proteins | sample 2277091 | NCBI WGS metagenome assembly SDBS01 (sample SAMN10404972, study PRJNA504765) | marine sediment metagenome | isolation source: marine sediment core GS10_PC15, 163 cmbsf | place: Arctic Ocean: Southern Knipovich Ridge | collected 2010 | reverse complement strand
AGTTTGTACTGTCGGATTTTCATGGCCGCTCTCTGAAAAACCCTTGTCGGAGCATCGTATTGGGATATGGTAGGTCGGTCAAGCATAGCTAATCGCGAGCGGAAGCGAGCGGGAAGTTGCTCGCCAGAGCACCGATCGATTCGGCGCACAAGCCGCGAGCGGAACCGAACGGGTTTTCACGAAGGAATACCCTGCCGCCCCCTGCCCGCTCCCTGCCGGTCGCGGCTAGCCGGTAGCGGGCTGGTAATATGTTACGGCACCAAGGATGAAAGATTTACAGGAGAATTCGTCGTCTTCAGGCCTGGGCGAGGTGCTGCGGCTGAGCTGGCCGGCCAGCCTGACCATGCTCAACGGCACGATCCTTCAGTTCGTCGACGGACTGATGGTCTCCTTCCGCGGGCCGGAGCCGTTCAGCGCCCAGTTCATCGCCAGTGTCTTTGCCTTCGTGCCGGTGAGCCTGGCCCTTGGCACGCTGACCGTGGTCAACACCTTCGTCAGTCAGAACCTCGGCGCCGGCCGGCTGCAACGATGCGCGCAGTACACCTGGGCGGGCGTCGTCGTGGCACTGGGCTACTGGGTCGCCGTCGCCGTGCTCATTCCGCTGGCCGGACCGATCTTCGCCCTGGTCGGCCACGCCGAAAACATTCGCGCACTGGAGGCGATGTACTTTCGCTACCTCATTGCCGGGATGGGGTTTTTTCTGGTCTCGCGGGTGCTGGAGCAGTTCTTCTTCGGCATTCACCGCTCTGGCATTGTCCTGCTTTCCTCGCTGATGTCCAACCTCATCAACGTGGCGCTGAACTACGTGCTGATCTTCGGAAAGCTGGGCTTTCCGGCGCTGGGCCTGGAGGGTGCGGCCATCGGCACGGTCGCCAGCACAGGCCTGCTGGTGGTGATCCTGCTGGCGATCTTCCTGAGCCCTCGCATGCACGCGCGGTTCGCCACGCGCAGCATCCGCACGGTGAAGCGTTCGGAATGCAACGATCTGGTGAGGATAGGCTGGCCGGCTGGCGTGCGGTTCTGCAACGGCATGCTGTGCTGGACCGTCTTCGTCTCGGTTCTGGTGGGGATGTTCGGCAAGATGCATCTGGCCGCCAATGCGGCCGCACAGAGATACATGTCGCTGTCCTTCATGCCGACGCTTGGCATCGGCATCGCGACCACCGCGCTGGTCGGCCGCTACATCGGCAGCGGGCGGGCGGACCTGGCACGCCGCCGGGCGCACACCGCCGCAAGGACGGCCCTCGTGTACACGACCTTCTGCGGGGCGGTCTTCCTACTCCTGCGCCACCCGATGGTCAGCGTCTTCGTCAACCTGCCTGCCTCCGCGAAGCTTTCGCCTCAGCAGGTGGCCGACCAGACGAACGAGATCATCGCCATCGGCGGACGGATCATGGTCTGCGGGGTCGTGTTTCAAATCTTCGACGCATTGTGCATCGTCTTCATCGGAGCGCTTCGGGGCGCGGGCGATACGTTCTGGCCGATGATCGTAACCGGCCTGCTGAGCTGGGGCCTGCTGGTCGCCGGCGGCACGGCCATGGTCTTTTTTCTGCCGCAGCTGACTTCCATGGGCCCGTGGATCGTCGCGTCCGCCTACATGTGCGTCCTCGGACTGGTGATGGCCTGGCGCTTTGAATCCGGCGCGTGGCAGAAGTTCGACCTTCTAGCCCGAAAACCCGCCGCCGCGGTCCCGGCGGCCGAAGCCGCCCCCGTCATGACACCCGAAGCAGTACCAACGTTCGACGCTCCCCCTCCGGCCGACCCGAATCGAAGAGAGCCTCCCGACCCGTAGCGCCTGCCGGCGGCGTCCGCGCCGGCATTATCATTGCCACAATTATTGCCCGCCCGCCTTGGGGCTGCTAAAGAAACTTCACCGTGCATCCGACGGCCCCGAGGTGTAAACTTCGGGGCCTTTTCTTTGACCTTACCTCGAAAAGAGCTTGCCGATGGCTGACAAGAAGAACGATTACAAGGACACGTTGAACCTTCCGAAGACCCCCTTCGAGATGCGGGCCAACCTGCTAAAAAAAGAGCCCGCCATCCAGGCAAAGTGGAAGAAGGCCAAACTCTACGAGCAGATCCGCCGTGCGCGCGACGGGGCTCAGCGCTTCATCCTGCACGACGGCCCGCCGTATGCCAACGGCGACATCCACATGGGCACGGCGTTGAACAAGGTGCTCAAGGACATCGTCGTCCGCATCCAGAACATGTCCGGCCGCGACGCGCCCTATCTGCCCGGCTGGGACTGCCACGGCCAGCCCATCGAGCAGAAGATCGTCGAGGCCCTCGGCGAGAAGATGGAAACGATGACGCCGACGGAAATCCGCCAGCGCTGCAGGACCTACGCAGAGAAGTTCGCGGCCATCCAGTCCGAGCAGTTCCAGCGGCTGGGCGTGATGGGGCAGTTCGACCAACCCTACATCACCATGGACCCGTCCTACGAGGCGGCCGTGGTGGAGGTCTTCGCCCGGCTTGTCGAGCAGGGGCTGGTTTACCGGCAGCTCAAGCCCGTCCATTGGTCGATAGCCAATCGCACCGCGCTGGCCGACGCCGAACTGGAGTATCACGACCGCGAGGACTGGAGCATCTACGTGGCCTTCGAGCTGGCAAGCGGTGCCGACGCCCTGCCGCACGGCGACGGCGATAAGATGAGCCTGCTGATCTGGACGACCACGCCGTGGACGCTGCCTGCCAACCTCGCCGTGGCCGTCCATCCGGAGTTCAGCTATTGCTGCGTGCATGCCGAGACAGCCGACGGGCCGGTTACATTCGTCATCGCCGAATCGCGCCTCGAAGGGGTCTTGGCGATACTGAAGTCCAAGCGCGGCGATTGGCTAAAATCGCACGAGCTGCTCGCCACACTCAAAGGCCAGCAGCTCCTCGATGCCAAGCTGACCTACCGCCACCCGCTCTTTGAGGACAAGCTCTGCCCTGTCGTCCCGGCCGACTACGTCACGCTGGAAGACGGCACCGGCCTGGTCCACACCGCGCCCGGCCACGGCCTGGAGGACTACGGCACGGGCTTGAAGTGCGGCCTGGAGATCTACTGCCCCGTCCAGGCTGACGGGACGTTCGACGAAACTGCCCCGAAATCGCTGCGCGGCCTCAGCGTCTGGGACGCCAACCCGAAGGTCGTCGAGCACCTGCGGGCCGCCAAGGCTCTGCTGCTGGATGAGATGATTACCCACAGCTACCCGCACGACTGGCGGTCCAAGACGCCGACGATCTTCAGGGCGACCGAGCAGTGGTTCATCGCGGTGGATAAGCCCATGGCCGAGGGCCAGCGGTCGCTTCGCGACCTGGCGATGGAGGCCTGCCGGCGAAGCGCCGCCGACGGCGGCATCGACTTCGTCCCGGCCTGGGGCCGCAACCGCATCGCCGGCATGCTGGAGAGCCGGCCCGACTGGTGTATCTCACGCCAGCGGGCCTGGGGACTGCCCATTCCGGTCCTCTACAACGAAGCCGGCGAGGCGCTGCTGACGCCCGAGTCTGTCCGGGCGGTGGCGGCCGTCATCAAAAAGGAAGGCTCCGGTGCGTGGTTTACGCTAACGCCAGCGGAGCTGCTGGCCGGCTACGACGTAGCCAAAGATGAAAGCCTCAGCGACCCGCAGCGATTCGACGTCGAGAAGCTCACGCCCGGCGGCGATACGTTCGACGTGTGGTTCGAGTCCGGCTCGAGCTGGTTCGCCGTGGCTTTGGGGCGCGGGCTTATCGACGAGCTGCCCATCGACATGTACCTGGAAGGCTCCGATCAGCATCGCGGGTGGTTCCAGCTGTCGCTGCTGCCGGCACTCGGCGCGTGCGGCAAGGCGCCGTTCAAGACGGTCCTCACGCACGGCTTTGTCGTCACCGAGGAAGGCTACAAGATGAGCAAGTCGCTCGGCAACGCCATCGACGTCATGAAGCAGCTCGATAAGCGCGGGGCGGACATCCTGCGGCTATGGGTGGCCTCGCAGAACTACCAGGACGACGTCCGCTGCTCGGAGAGCATCATCGCACAGGCCGAGGAGGCCTATAGGAAAATCCGCAACACGCTTAGGTTCTGCATGGGTGCTTGCAGCGACTTCGACCCGGCCCGCGACGCCGCCGAGCCGTCCGACCACTCCGTGGACCTCTGGATGCGAATGGAGCTGCACCGGCTGATCCGCGACGTGCGGGCGGCGTTCGAGAGCTACGAGTTCCACAAGGCTGCGCGGATGATCTACGAATTCTGCACGGTGCAGGCATCGAGCATCTACCTCTCAGCCGTCAAGGACAGGCTCTACTGCGAATCGCCTAACTCACCTCGCCGGCGGGCCTCGCAGACGGTCATCCACGAGATGCTCATGGCGCTTGTTAAGCTGCTCGCACCGATCCTGCCGCACACAACCGACGAGGCGTGGGATCACATCCCCAACCGCCCTGCCGACGAGCCGGCCAGCATCCACCTGGCACTGCTGCCGGACTGCGACGCGGAGATGCTCAAGCTCGCCGAGGACCTCCGGCCGGTCAACGTGGACCTGGCCAGGTTCAGCTCCGATAAGATCCAGGTCGGCCCGGCGTGGATATGGGATCGGCTGATGGAGCTGCGCTCGGCCGGGCTTGTCGAGCTGGAAGCACTGCGCAACAGCGGCGTGAAGAACCCGCTGGACGCCGAGGCCCTCTTTCGCGTCGCCAAGGACAATCCCGACGCATCGGGACTCATCGAAACGTACCTCAGCGAGCTTGAGGACTTGCTCGGCGTCGGCTACGCACGACTCGAGCCGGTCGATGAGCTTCCTGAAGGCGTCGTGGTGGACGTGAAGGTCTACGACGGCCGGGATAAGTACCAGCGCTGCGCACGCAGTTGGAAGCGGCGGCCGGACGTCGGTGCCGACCCGACCTACTCGGACCTTTCCGCCCGCGACGCCGCCGTCATGAAAGAACTAACTGGCCGGTAAGGAAAAGAGGACAAACGCAGTGGGTAACGAAAAAAACGAAAAAGACATTCGGCGGATCGCGTGCATTACGATGGAATCAACACCGAAGGACGTTCAAGGCAACGCCGAAAAGACCCGGCAGCACATGCAACGAGCCGCCGAAGCGCAAGCGCACCTGGCGATATTCCCTGAGATGTCGCTTATGGCATACGTTGACGATGCCTGCCAGGCCGCCATCAAATCCGACGCACCCGTGTTGCAGAAACTCGCAGAGTTTGCCGGCCAGCTCGGGATCGCCGCCAGCGTCGGATACTTCGAGGATGCAGGTGACAAGAAATATGTCGCCCAAGCGTTTCTCCACGAAGGCGAGATCAAGAGCGTCTACCGAAAGATCTATTCCTGCGAGCAAGGTGCGGCCGACGGCCAGACATTTCAGACGTTGGACTGGAACGGCGCCACAATCGCCACAACCATTTGCAAAGACCTCCACTTCCCGGCGGTGGCCAGAGAGCACGCCAAGCGGGGCGCGCTGGTGATCCTTCAGCCGTCAGCGTATCGGGAAGACCCGAACGAGCCGTTCGACAGCGACAACCACAACGTCTATCTCCCGCGTGCCCGGGCGAAGGAAAACGGCGTCTTCTTCTTTCTCGTCAACGCTGCCGGCTGTCCAAAGGACGGCAAGATCTGTTTCGGCAACGCGATCGCGATCGCGCCCGATGGGAGGATCCTCGCCCGGATAGATCGCTCTCCCTACAGCGAGAACATGATGGTTGTGGACATCGACTTGAACGAAGCGAGGAGCTGTCCCGGCCGCGAGAACGTCACAGAGGAATTGGGGCGCTGCGGCCTGCTGGAAGTCATGCCGCCCGGAAAACAAGGTCCATGACAGGGCAACTTAGAAAAAAGGTGGCCCTGGCGCGCCAGCCTACCGACGCTCAGCCAGAACCTGACCAACGATCCACTACTGCCAGGTTCACTTGGTTCTCGTTGTCCTTGAGCTCAGTGATCGGGACGGTGAGGTCCTGCTGGGCGAGCTCGGCCTGGAGTTCCTGGATGAAAATGCCGACTCCCGGGCCGTGCTCGCCGTCGTAACACGTGGTCTCCACGCCGCAGGAAGGCGAATCGTCCTTCCCGAATATCCCCAGGACCTCAAAACCGCAGTCCAAGTATTGCTTGATCTGATAGACCAGGTCCTTGCTCATCTTGCGGCAGGCGGCGCGGGCAGGGACCGTATCCAGCGCGCTGCGTATCTTGATCCCGCCGCGCCCCAGCTTGATGATCATCAGCTCCGGGCATGGAAGCTGGACGATGCCGATGCCGCGCTCGAAGAGGCCGGCGATAAAACCCGTTGCCCCGGCCGGGGAGGTTGCAGTGGTAGGAGACCGGGCGTTTTGATTCAAAGCGCAGTGCGGCACGAAAATCACCTTCATGCTGCGGCAATCTCGAAAGTCCATGGCTTGGCTCCCGTATTAACGGTGATTTCTCAAATCGACTCCGGCCCCGATCCCGCGGGGCCCACGACGGTCATTATCGCCTGCGTGAGGACTCGGGCCAACGAAAAGGGGACATTCTTGCTCTGTTCAGAACATAGGCGTGGGCAAATAAGATGATCATGAGGTTCAGGGCGAGGATGCGCAGGAAGATCTCCCGCTCGATGCAGAAGAAAGGTGGCCCTGGCGCGCCAACTTACCTACTATGTGGATCGCTTCGCGCGCGACGTCAACGGCATTCCGAAGGAGACCCTGCCAAAGGTGGTCAACCGATTCCACAGAGCCGATGCCGCACAGATCCGACCGAGTTTTGGGACCATACGACACCAGCCCTGCCGCAGACGAAAAAGGATTATCATGCTTGAGCAACTCGGCAATCCATGGTGGATGTTCGTACTTGTCGGCTTGACCGCTGGCATCGTCAGCGGGGCCTTGGGAGTCGGCAGCGGAATCATTTTCGTACCAGCGTTGGTGATCTTCTTCGCCGTGCCGCAGAAGTCTGCCCAGGGAACTGCTCTGGCTGTAATGGTGCCCATGGCACTGGTGGGCGCCTTTGTCTATTGGCGCAATAGCGACATCAGTATTAGCATGGCTATGGTCGCCTTGCTGGCCTGCGGTGCAATCGTCGGCGTCGTTATCGGATCGCAACTGCTGGCCGCCCACCTGCCTGCACACGTGCTCCGCAAGGCCTTCGCAGTGTTCATGGTGATCGTGGCGCTTAAGATGTTCATGACGCCAACCAAGCGACCGTCGCCAGTTCCACAAACTCAGTCGACAGCCGAAATCATTGATGACATTGGTGCAAACAATGAATAGTGACTCTGCCAAGACTATCAGAGTTTTCTCAGCCCGAGCGTGCGCAGCCCCTTTGGAAGAAGCCGCCGCCCTGTTCGAGGCCGATACCGGCATAAGTGTGGACATAAGCGTCTGCACCCGTCACTGCGCGACCCAGCAAGCCGAACAAGCCACTCCTGAATCGGGAACGCATGACTTCCTCGTTGAGATTGCCGAGTACGGTATCCACGACCTGGCCGTCAGTGGGGCCGAGTACCTGCTGGACGACGGCGAGGTGCGCGGCATAGTGCAAGCCGGCCAGCGACGGGTGATCGCTTATCGCAAATCGGCCCTGATAGTCCCAGCCGACAACCCAGCGAAGATCCAATCGCTGGCGGACTTGGCGCGGCCGGGTGTGCGAATTGGTGTGTCCGTTATCGACTGCCTCAAAGGCCTGTGGGAAGACGTCACCGGCAAGGCCGGCCTGACCGCCGACGTCGGCAGGAACATCACCTTCTACGCCAGCGGATGTGTGGCGATCGTCGAAGCCGTCTGCGAGGGCCTTGTCGACGCAGCCTTTGGATGGACGAGTTTCTATCACCTCGGAGAAGCCCGGCTGGCCGTGATTGAACTGCCGCCGGCACAAACGATATATCGCGCTACTGGCATCGGCATGCTGTCATTCACCAAACAGCCGGAGATTGCCCGGCAGTTCATGGACTTCCTGACGACGCCACAAGCGGGAGCCTGCTACGAGAAATACCGCTGGGTCTTGGGCAGCACGCTGAAATCACGCAGCGTGCGTGAATCCACTCCATAACGCTGCTCTGATGCGACGAATAACGAATCGGCGCCCCGCCGCCATTAAGAGCCTCTAAGACCAGCAGATGACCTGACTGTCATGGATAAGCGTACCGCATTGAATCATTCTTCATCACTACTGAGAACATGCACCACCCCTGGTGGAAACTCGATAGTGCACTCTTGCCCGATGGCGGGCAGTTGATCCAATTCACGCGATAGTACATGTACAATGATGGTGCCGCTGGCGCCTGGGTGGCTGAGCTTCAATACAGCTCGATGAAACATACCGCGATTCTCGATCCGTTCCAGTACTGCCTCGACACGATCAGTCCCTGGCGATTTGTCAACTCGCACCCGCAACGATTCCGGCCTGGCTGCGAAAAGTACCTGTCCGTCATGCCGGCCCGATACTGTGAGCTTTGCACCGGCGAAGTCGATGACTGATTCACCTTCCTTGCTGGGCGTGGCCTGTCCGGTCAGAATACTCTCATGGCCGAGAAATCTCGCCACTGTTTCTGTACGTGGCTTGGTGAGTAACTCGTCAAGCTGACCGGCCTGCACCAGGTGGCCCTGGTACATCACGGCTGCCTGCTTGCCGACAGTGGTAGCCTCCTGGAGATTATGGCAGACATGCAGCGTAACAATGTTCAATTTCCGCTGAAGACGGACCAATTCACCCAGCAGATGATCCCGCGTTGGCCCGTCGAGCGAGCTTGTCGGCTCATCCAGCAGTAACAGTTTGGGCTCAGCCGCAAGCGCACGCGCGACGGCTACCTTCTGTCGCTCTCCGCCGCTGAGCCTTTGAACCGACCTGCCAAGCAGCGGTGCCAGTCCAAGCATATCGACCAGCCAGCCTATTCGCGGCCTGGCTTGGCGCCTGCGGATACCGCGCACCGACAGCGGGAAGGCGATGTTCCGTTCAACCGAAAGGTGCGGAAATAAACCTGCATCCTGCGGCACGTAACCGATGCCTCGCAAACGCGGTTCAAGGTTTGTTACGTCTTGGCCGTCGAGATGGATACTGCCTGCTGTCGGGCTAATCAGTCCGCAGATACTCTTGAGCAACAGTGTCTTGCCGGAACCGGTCGGGCCCATCAACACCATGTACTGGCCGGCCTCAACTGAGAGGCAGATTTCTTTCAGCGCGAAATCTCCAGCTTTCAGGCACAGGCCCTCGATGCGAATCACAGCCAGACCCTCCTGTTTGCCGGTACCAGCCAGTGTACCAGGAACATGGCTACGCCCGCTGCGGCCAGCATTACAACCGAGATCGCCAGCGCAGCTTCGATCCGGCCTATCGAAAGCTCAAGGTAGATTGCAGTCGGCATGACTTCAGTCTTCATGCGCACCGTACCGGCGAAGATCATTAATGGCCCGAATAAGCCCACCGCATGTGCCCAGGCGATGATCCCGCCTGCAACGAGGCCGTTTCGTGCCAGCGGGAGCGCGACCTTGCGAAAGGCCTGACCGCGCGTGCAGCCCAGCGTCATCGCAAGATGCTCCATATCTTCATCCACGCCGTCGAAGGCTGCTTTTGCAGCTCGGATGCCATAGGATGCCGATGCGAAGAACTGGCAAAGTATGATTCCCTTGACCGTGTAAACGAATTCAAGCCCGGCGCCAGAGACCCACCTTCCAAGGGGAGTCTGGAAAAAGACAAGCAGCGAGACGCCGATAATCAGAGGAGGAACGACCATCGGCATGTCGATAACGGCGTCGACAACCGCGTGTCCGACAAAACGGTAACGGCTAAGCGCATAACCCGCCGGCAACGCTACCAACAGAATCAGCGCCAGCGTTACAAGCGAGGTAAGTGCGCTAAGGCGCATGGCTGCAATGACCGGCCGGTCGGCGAGAACTTCGAAAACATCGCTCATCTTCAGGTAGAAGACATCGGCAAGGAACATCGCCAGCACGCCGAGAACGAAGACCGTCAGCACCGACAGCGAAACAAGGCGCATAAACTGGAGTCCTCTACCAGCGACAGGCTGGCGCTTCCCGACTGAGATGCTCAGCAACACAACGCCCAATATACCGAAGACGATGGCTGACAACCCGGCCCACTGGGCGCCAAGCCCGTCCGGCATGAGTCCTGATTGGCGAGCCTGATCGGAAAGGCTGCCCCAAAGCATGTACCCGCAGCACAGGATCGCAAGCACACCTGCCAACGCAGTCCAGCGAAGTCCATGTGGGTTTTTCTCTGGAGTCGATCTCAAGGTGTCTTTTCAGCGGCCTCAAGCGCGGGCCCCACGCTATAGCCGTGTTTACGTAGGACGCTCTGGGCCTGTTCGCTTACGAGAAACGCCATGAAGGCTTCGGCCGCTGCCGGGTTAGCCGACCCGGCAAGCAGCCCCAGTGTAAAGTGCGACGGTTGATTCTGTTCGGGCGGAATCTCTATCACTTCCGCCGAGTCGACGTACTGTGCAGCGAGGGCGTCCCAAACGATAACGGCGTCAAGCTGCCCCAGCTTCACCTGAATGCCCAGTTCGTTGACGGTGGCTGACTCGAACAGAACGTTGTTCTGGATGGCCTGAGCATCAAGCTTATTGTCAGCGAAAAGCTTCTGCGAAGCCCTTCCGATCTGCGTCACTTTTGGATTGCCCAGCCCCAGACGAATCCCCTCTGCGGCCAGATCGTCCAAGCCGGAAATTCCCTTCGGATTACCTTTGCCCACCAGTATGACCGGCCAAACGTGCGCGATAGTAGTGCTCTTGGCGATCAATCCATCCTTGCGGGCCATTTCGATGTAATCGGCCTCAGCTGGGAGATACAGATCGCCTTTCCGCACCAGCTTCAGCCGGGCCAGCAATGTTCCGCTGCCGGCGTAGTCGGTTTGTACCTGTATTCCTGTTTCGCGGGTGAAGATATCAACCAGTTCGCTCATTGCCGGTCGCAGGCCCGCCCCGCAATAGAGCGTTATCGCCCCTCTCGATGCCGGAACCGCAGAAGCCGTTCCTGCAGGGCTGAAACCAAACTCGGAGAATACCTTCCTGGCGTATTCGGAGGCTACGAACTCGGCAAATCGCTTGGCCGCCTCCGGTTGTTTTGAAAAGCTGACGGTGCAGATGCCCACGCCGATACGCCCCATGTTGATTCGACCGTAGGTAGCCGACGTCACAGCATCTGCATCACTCAATCGGTACGGAGCGTTTATCGGTAGCACGTCAAGCTTGTCGCGCCGCAAATAGCCAACCGCGTTCCATACAATCGCCGCGTCCAACTCGCCGATCATCACCGAGTTGGCCACCTGCCCTCCACTGCGAACGCGCGTAACAATGTTCTTCTCGATCTGCTCGCGCATGTTGGTCTTGTCGAGCATTCTCGGCAGGAGATGGCCGAGCGTCGAATACTCCGGATCTGTAGCGCCGAGGCGTAATTTCGGCCTGCCCAAGTCCTTCAGCCCTTTAATCCCCAGAGGGTTGCCCTTGGCGACGACGATTGTCGGTTCCAGGACCGCGACGCTCCATTGCCGGTCGGCCAGGCCCATTCTGATGGCCCCTGCGGGAAACGGATCGTGCGCTACGTATAGGTCCCCGGTATGTGTGGTCTGGATCTTGACCAGGCACGCGCCGCTGTCAGCGTAGTCCAACTCTACAGTTTGGCCGGTGCGCTTTTCGTACTCAGCCGCCAGCGCTTCCATCACAGGGCGCATCGTCCCGCCGACATAGCACAGCAGCGGAGTTTGTGGGGCCGCTGACGTCTTGCGGCAGGAATCTGCAACAATCAACAAAGCCAGCGACAGCCCGGCTATCAGGATATGTCTCACTACAGCAACACGACCGAGAACCATGGCCGTCTCCAACTGTTATGCACAAACGACCTTTACACTGCTGGTTATTCTACCCGGTCGGCCATGCTTGGCAAAGCTGCCAGGTCAAGAGCCTTTGTTGCCGATAGCCCTAAGCCCTGCAATCGAATTGTGATGAGGCACAAGACTGGGCATTTTGTAGTGGTTCTCGCTGTCCTTGGCACACTGCTAATACCGGGCAAACCCGCGCGGGCGAATGGCTGTTCCGCCAGCCGGAGATCGGAGAGAACATGGACGGCAAGCCCAGGGAACTTTTCGAACCGGCTGGATTTCCCCGCGTCGAGCCGACATCCACGAAGCGTTTATGACATTGGGTTGTATTCTGATTTGTCATAACTTCCTGACAGGTTCATTATGATAGAGGCTTTTAGAAGAACGCGGGAGAGGGACAGCGGGTCAGCGAAGGATCTTTCGTTGGCGACGGCGACAGATCAGCGCCAGTGCTCCGGTCAGTAACACCACAGAGGACATCGGTTCCGGCACCAGTCGGGATTCGAAGTCGATCTGGATGTCAAACTGGCTGTCCGGACCTGTCTTGTATTCCCCCTGTCCGCCGCCTCGCCAGGGAGAGAAGGTTCTTACCTCAATCTTGTCTTCGTCCGGAACGAAGCGAAGGCGGCGCAGCCAGCCGTCGCCTCCATTAGGGTGGGCTTGGTAGTTGCAAAGCATCTCAATGACCGGCAGGCCCTCAGCGTTGAAATAAGTCACCGTTGTTTCGGCGTCCCAATGTCCGTTGACCGTCATGAATATCTGCGAGTTGGGCCTAATGAGGTTGTCGAAGACGTCCTGCCCGCTGTAGCGACTGTAAAAAGGCGCCACGTGGTTCCCGTCGGGTCTCAAGTAGGTGTGCATAGACACGATCGTCGGTGAGTTCGAATGGGTGTCCAGCACTCCCTGCGCCCACGCCAACTCTGCGCCGCCAATACAGGACACCAGCGCCAGATGGAGAAACGTCCAGTCGCCCGCCTGGAAGGTTTGGTAGGAGTTCAGCCCGCTTGGCGAGTGGCCGCCGTACCAGTCATACTCGCTGTACCGCGCGGCTCCGAAGTGGGCGAGAAAGGTCGTCGCAGAACGCCGATTGGTGACGGGGTCCACGTCGTAGTCATGATTGCCGATTACGACGCCATAGGGTACGGCCCCGTCGAGTATTGACATGGCGGTCTCGGCCCGCTGCCATTCGATGGGTTCGGAGCCCCCGTGCTGAACCATGTCGCCCAAATGCGAGACGAAACGGATGTTCTCTCCGGCAACGTTATCCTTCACCCATTGTGTTTGAGCCGAGAAAATCGCCCCCCGGTCGTATTGAGAAACCGTATAGTACTGCGTATCGGGCAGGATGACGATTTCAAACGGCTCAGCCGCCCGGAGCGTCACGCCCATCCCCAGCACCAACAACCCCACCACTGCAGCCACCTCTCGCCCGAGCTTACATCCGGTCACCCAATTATCCTCCTGAGAGCGCATGAACGGAGCGAAATTCTGTACGGTGATTGAGCAGAGTATAAGCAAGCTTCAATAAATAATTATTGAACTAAGTATAACGCTACTCTAGCTTTTTATCAACAGAGGAAATAGGGACGCTAAGCATATTTTGGCGAATAGAAAAGCACCAAAGGCAGAAAACCTGGTTAGCGTCCCCAGATTTCCAATTGTTGCAGCAAAAGTACGATTGCCGTATATTGAAAGTATGTTCCGATATACGATCATCGGGAATATGTTCTCCTATGTGGTGCCCTTATTCATGGCATTGCTCGCGCTTGGGTGTGGCAACTATGAAGAGGGCGAGGCTGATTGGGGCCCATTGTCTGCTGGTCTGCAATGCAAACTTGTCACAGAGCGATCGGAATATGTATTGGGTCAACCAATCGTTATTGAAATCCACATTAAAAACAGAACGGACAAGCAGGTTATTATTTATCAATCTCCTTCAAGAGAGGAAACCGTGTTTATTCGTTACGAAGGAGGAACCAGCAAGTCGAAGACGGATAGAGTTGAATATGATCCCCCTCCTTCTTCCGGGAAGCAGTTGTTCCTTATTATTCCAGCCGGGGCAGATGTACGTTATATGACTCCGGAATACGGGCGAGATTACTTCGACAGACCCGGAAGATGGGAGATGAGATCGACCTACGTCTTCGAGTACGTCGACAAACCTGTCTGGACAGGAAAGCTTAAAAGCAACTTGTTGAGGCTGAACATTCTGCCGGACAAATAGGTCGGCAGGAGTACGTAGGCAGCAACAGTGCCGTATTTTAACTTCTCTTTGCAGGAAATAGGGACGCTAAGCATATTTTGGCAAATAGAAAAGCAAGAAAGGCAGACAATCTGGTTAGCGTCCCCAGATTTCGCCGATTGCAATCAAATCTACCTGGCTACATATTCCCAACTGGAAAGCCTATCGGCCAATTCCCTGAAAAGCACCCAGTCTGGTTTTCTCCATTAGCTCAGAAACCCACTCTTCAAGGAAGAAAGGGTATATGTGCAGTTTCAATATTTCTCCCGGAACGCTATATCCCTCCTTGCACAACCACGCGTCGCGTAGATTTCTATGACGAGGGAAGTCTTCCGCCGTCCTGGCCTCGAAGAACTTCGCCAGCATTTCCTGTCTTCGTGCCCTAACGTTCTCCCTGATCCTGCCCGACAGAGGAACAGCCCGGAAATATCGTCTTACCGCCTCCATATCCGTATCGTCCTTCCAATACTCTTTGGCAAGTCTTTGGGGCATGCTCTGGAGTAACTTCTCACCTCGATCGATGCCCAGGCGCCATTGCCCGTCACTGGTGTGGTGCAGGAAGGGGTCGTAGAAGAACACAGCGGCGTGATAATCCCGCCTATGGCTGGTCAGAAGAGGTACGAACACTTCGGGCGATTTTCCGTCATGGAATAGGTTCCACGGGCCGTCCCCAATCAGTATGGTATAGCATAACACGTTCAGGTCTCTGCGGTTATACCCAATGATCTTGTTGTAGGCGTGTTGAAGCCTGGGTAACGTACAGCTCCTGACATCCATGATAAGGAGTCTCGAAGCAACCGTGTGCGGGGCCATCCTTTCGATCTCTGCTACGCCCTCCGCCACTGTCCGTTCTTGCGGGGCGATCACCTCGTAATCCGGAATTGTCGGATCGAGGCGAATTCTTTCGCGAAGATCAGTCGCAAGAGCATGATCCAGCGTTAATACATGTATCCGGTCTTTTCTGTCGGGATGGCTCAGCACTATATGTCGCTCCTCTCCACCCGCTGAACGTTTCGTCCTCAATAGTCGTAACGTTTCATATGCTTTCCAGGTTCCCGCGCCCGGTGGGTAACACTCAGGCCGTGATCAAAACTTCGTTTCACCTGGGTTCAGGTCGCGGCCGCTGAGATGCTCCGGTTCGTTCTGAGCCGCAGCGGCCGTCTTCGGGACTCAACGGTGCCCATTGGCTGGCAGTCGGTCAAACCGCTTGCCCGATCGGAGGGGTGCAGCCGGGTGTCTGCGGATTCCTCGCACGCCAGCGAGACGAGCAACGATCCTGGCGGCAAAGCTTCGTTGTGTGCGTGGAACCCCAGCTCCAGCAGGTAGTCCATCCAGAGATCGTTCGGCATCATGCAACTGTCGTAAGCGTACTGAACCAGTCCTACCGAATTGAACGGTTGTCTGTGCGGATCGGGAACTGCGACAAGCGGTGGGGTATAAAACAACCAGCGTTCGCCCCGAGATAGAGGATGAACGCCGAAGCTAATTCTTTTGGGCCCCCGTTTGGTTTTCCGATCGATGGCGACCTCGGCTCGATGCGGCCAGCCGACGTTTATTACCGTCGGTGCTTCGAAACCAAGGGCAAAATAGGCCAGCACATGGCGAGACTTGTCCCATAACCCGACGAACGCATACTCGATGTCGCATTGAGCATCCAGGACACGAAGAAAGTTTGTCTCGGCTTCTTGCAGGGACGCCGATTCGGAGAATAACTCTGCGAGCGTACTCTTCAGGTTGTTTATGGCAGGGGCGTCGTTAGAATCCAATACAATGAACCCCGCAATATCACGACCCAGAGGTACTGCACCAAAAGAAACTCGGAAAACCTCCTCTCCACTGGAACCCACAATGGCTTTCATCCCGTAGAGGTTTGCTTCCTGGATAATACTCCTTGCCGGGACGCCTGGCGACGCCTTGGAACCCGGCCATAAGAGAGCCGTTCCAAGGGCCAGAGCGGCGAGCGATAAGGGCAACCATACCCAGGCGGAAACGGCGCTTCCCACAATGGCATATCCTGTTCCGGCCGATACGACCACAGCCCACGCCACCATAAGTGCGCGCTTGGGCCGATACCCAATTCCGCAAACGAGACGACCCACCAAGTGTGTTTTCAGCTTGGTGACTGGGCCATCTGTTTGCCTGTTCTTGGGTTTAGCGATCATGACCGCGCCTCCTTGGGCTCGTTCGATTGAACACTTCCCTTCCCTTCTCTCTCATCCGGGCGTATTCGATGCAGTACTTGGCCCACGGCTTGGCCATCAGACGCGCCTTGTTGATGGGCTTGCCGGTTGCCTGGCACAGCCCGTACTTTCCGCCCTCGATTAACTTCAGAGCCTCGTTTATCTCCCTCAGCAATGTCCATTCGTTCTCGATCAGGCCAAGTGTGAATTCTCTCTGGTAACCATCGCTGTCCAAGTCGGCGTGATGAACAGGCGCACTCGAAGGATCGCCATTGCCCCCGTGATGGTTTTCTCGCAAGACCCCGGCTTTCATCCCGTTCAGGTCCCTCACCAGATGGGACCTCTTGTTAAGCAGCATTCGCCGGAATCTCTCGATATCGGTCCTGCTAAGCGGGCTCCCAGCGTTGCGTCTGCCCCGGAGCGTATCCTTCCTGTTCTTGGCCTTCGTCGTTGTGGCTCGGACGGTTTTCCTCCTCCAAGAGGCGGGTTTTGCGCGGGGCGTTCTGTTACCGGCCATGGAGTGTCTCCTCAGTCGCTTTCCCGCACTCCCCTTGCACGGGCGCGGCCTTGCTTTGTTGGGTCCATACGCCTGGGGGCTTCTACGATCTAAACGAATCAACGCATCTGCAGGTTCCATCAAACCCGGTTCCGTGGGGTGTTCGCATCGACGGAAGCCCGCGCCCTCCGCCGAAACGGGCCAGTTCGCAAGAGCAATCGAAGCGGCCGAGAAAGCACTGAGGCTGCTCGGCGAGAAAACCCCTGCCCTGGCCGAGAACATCAGGAAGCGCCTCGGGTTATACAAAGCGGGCAAGCCACCCGCCTGCTGCGATTGTGCGGCCTGGGCCGAGAAGGTACGATTCTCTCATGAAGGCAAAAGCTCAGGGGAAGACAGGGCGGCCAGATAGCTCGCCAAAGAGGCAGCCGCGACGGAATGTCCTGCTCGGCGGGGCCATCGTCGCCATCGCGCTGATCGTATATATCCCGGCTCTGCGGAGTGGATATGTCTGGGACGACGCCTGCTACGTTCCCAAGGGGCCCGACTCGCCCGGGTGGCGGCTGATTGCAGACGAGGGCGGGCTGGGGCGAATCTGGAGGGGCGATAGGACGGTGGATTACTGGCCGCTCACGCACACGAGCTTCTGGCTGGAGTGGCGGCTGTGGGGCCAGAGGCCCGCCGGCTATCACGTCATGAATGTGCTGCTTCACGCGCTGGCGGCCGTGCTGCTCTGGCGAGTGCTTAAAAGCCTCAACGTACCCGGCGCCTACCTGGCCGGCCTGATCTTCGCCGTCCATCCGGTCTGCGTGGCGTCGGTAGCCTGGATCAGCGAGCGGAAGAACACGTTGTCGATGGTCTTTTGCCTGCTGGCCATCCTGGCGTATCTGCGCAGCGAGCGGAGCGGCTCCCGGCGATGGTACGTCGCGGCCGTGGCGGCATTCGCGCTGGGCCTGCTGAGCAAGACGTCGATCGTCATGCTGCCTGTTGTCCTACTGGGCTGTGCGTGGTGGCAGCGAGGCAAGATCGCCGGCAAGGACCTCCTGCGCTGCCTGCCGCTGTTTGCACTGGCCGCTGTAATGGCGATCGTGACACTCCGCTTTCATACGCCGCCGGCCGTCGGCGATGAGGCCACGCTGCTGGGCGAAGGACCGCTCGTTCGCCTAGCGGGCGCCGGCTGGGCCGCGTGGTTCTACCTCTACAAGGCCATGCTGCCGGTCAACCTCAGCATGATTTACCCCAGGTGGAACATAGATGCCGCCTCCATCGTATCCTACCTGCCGCTTATCGCGCTGGTGGCGGGCTTGGCCGTGCTGTTTAGATATCGCCGAAGCTGGGCGCGGCCGCTACTTTTCGCAATAGGCTACTTCATGGTGACGCTGTTTCCCGTGATGGGTTTTTTCGACATGTCCTTCATGAAGCATTCGCTGGTGGCGGACCATTTTCAGTATGTCTCGATCATTGGCCTAATCGCTCTGGCCGCGGGCGGTTTGACTTGGCTTGCTCGCCGGCGGCGCACGACTCTTCGCGCGGCGGCTATGGTAGCGGCGGTGGCGATAGTAGCGGGCCTGTCAGTGCTGACCTGGCGGCAGGCGAGCATCTACAAGGATGAGCAAACACTTTGGAAGGACACGCTGGCGAAGAACAAGAACGCCGCAGGCGCTCACAACGGCCTGGGGAGCTTCTACGCCGAGAGGGGCGAGTTCGGCAGAGCAGCCCCATACTTCCAGGCCGCTATCGGGATTCGGCCGAACTTCGCCAACGCCCATTACAACCTTGGCGTGGCCTACAAGAACGCCGGCCGGTTCGACAAGGCCATAGAACACCTCCGCAGGTCGCTTGAGGTCGGGCGGCCCTCAAACGAGGCACACTTCAATCTCGGATACTGCCATACCGCCAAGGGCGAGCTCGATAAGGCCATCGAACATTATCGCCAGGCGATCCAACTGCGGGGCGACGATTCCGACGCACACTACAATCTGGGCATCCTCCACGCACGCAGGGGCGAGCTGGCCGAGGCCATCCGGCACTATCACAAGACCATTCAATTCCGGCCCGACCACGCCATCGCGTACAACAATCTCGGAAACATTCACGCCGACACGGGCCGGCTCGATGAAGCTGAAAGATGCTACAGCAAGGCCATCCAACTCCAGCCGAGGCAAATCAGCGCGCAGAAGAACCTCGGGATCATTTTGCAGCGACAGGGCAAGCTAGGCCAGGCCGTCGCGTGTTTCCGCAGGGCGCTTGCGATCGACGCCAACGATTTGACCGCTCTTCGCAACCTCGCCTGGCTGCTGGCCACGGCGCCGCAAGAGGAGCTTCGCGACGGCAGGCAGGCCGTGCAACTGGCTCAAAAGGCCTGCCGGCTTCGGGCCGGCAACTCGCCCGTTCTGCTTGACACGCTCGCCGCGGCCTACGCCGAAACGGGCCAGTTCGCAAGAGCAATCGAAGCGGCCGAGAAAGCACTGAAGCTGCTCGGCGAGAAAACCCCTACCCTGGCCGAAGACATCAGGAACCGCCTCGGGTTATACAAAGCGCACAAGCCGTATCGCCAGGGGCGATAGGGCGCAAGCCACCCGCCTGCTGCGATTGTGCGGCCTGGGCCGAGAAGGTACGATTCTCTCATGAAGCCAAAAGCTCAGGGGAAAACAGGGCGGCCAGATAGCTCGCCAAAGAGGCAGCCGCGACGGAATGTCCTGCTCGGCGGGGCCATCGTCGCCATCGCGCTGGCCGTGTACGCACCGGCCATCCGCGGCGGGTTCGTCTGGGACGACGTGAACTACATCGCCAGGCACCCCTACATGCCCACGGCGAAGGTCATCCAGGCCGATGATGGGCTGAGGAGGATCTGGCTGACGGCCGAGACGGCCGACTACTGGCCGCTTACCCACACGATGTTTTTCCTGGAGTGGCGGCTGTGGGGCGAGAGCCCCGCCGGCTACCACGCTGTAAATATCCTGCTCCACGCACTGGCGGCGGTGCTGGTCTGGCGGGTTCTCCAACAGCTCAACGTGCCGGGTGCGTGGCTGGCTGGGCTCATCTTTGCAGTGCATCCGGTCTGTGCGGCCTCGGTAGCCTGGATCAGCGAGCGGAAGAACACGCTCTCGATGGTCCTCTATCTTCTGGCCATCCTCGCCTACCTCAAGCACCTGCGGTCGGCCTCTTGGTGGTGGTACGTCGCGGCCGTGGCAACATTCGCGCTGGGCCTGCTCAGCAAAAGCTCGATCGTGATGCTGCCTGTTGTCCTGCTGGGCTGTGCGTGGTGGCTAAGGGGCAGGAACTCAGCCAAAGACCTCCTGCGAGGCGTTCCCTTTTTCGTCCTGGCAGGCGTTATGGCGCTGGTGACGATCTACTTTCACCAGCAGCATGCCATCGGGGACTGGGCGGTATCTGCGCATCGAGGGTTCTTCTCTCGCCTGGCCGCGGCCGGCTGGATCGTCTGGTTTTACCTTTACAAGGCTCTTCTGCCGGTAAACTTGAGCGTGATCTATCCGAAATGGAGCGTCGAGGCCGGCAGGGGCCTCTCCTGGTTGCCTTTGGGTGCCCTGCTTGCGTGCTTGGCCGTGCTTTGGCGATACCGACGGACGCGGGCGAGGCCTGTGCTATTCGCGCTGGGTTACCTCGCGGTGACGCTGTTTCCCGTGATGGGCTTTTTCGAGATGTCCTTCATGCGGTACTCCCTCGTTGCGGACCATCTCCAGTATGTGTCCATCCTGGGCGTGATCGCTTTGGTTGCGGGGTTGTTGGGGCGGCTTTGTAAGGCCAAGAAGGCGGCACCGCGCAAGATCGGCTGGATGGTCGCGACGGTTTGGGTTGCGGCGCTTTCGATCCTCACCTGGCGGCAGGCCGGCATCTACGAAAGCACCGAAACGCTCTGGGGACACACGATCGCGAAAAATCCAAACGCCTGGAGCGCGCATTACAACCTCGGCGTTTTCTACTTCAAAACGGGTCGGCTCGAAGAGGCCGGCCAGAAGTATCGCAAATCCATTGAGCTCAAACCCGGCCACGCCGAGACCCACAACAATCTCGGCGCCGTCTACTATGAAACGGCCCAGTTGGACAGAGCGGCCGAACACTACCGCAGGGCGATCCAACTGGCGCCGAAGTATCCCAATCCCTACTTAAACCTCGGCAACGTTTACGCCAATCTGGGCAAGCTCAACGAGGCAATGGAACACTACCATACGGCCATTGAGAAAAACCCAGATTACGCCCAAGCACACTACAACCTCGCCGTCGTCTTGGCCAAGACGGGCCAACTCGATGAGGCGATGGAACATTACCGCACAGCCGTCCGCATCCGCCCCAACAATGCCGCTGCACACTATAATCTGGCGTTGGCGCTGGCCGAAAGAGGCAAGCTCGGCGAGGCCGCAGAGCATTACCGAACTGCCATACGGATCAAGCCGGACTATGCCAAGGCACACAACAACCTCGGCCTCGTCCTGGCAAGAATGGGCAAGCTCGATGAGGCGATCGAGCACTACCGCAGGGCGATTCGAATCCGGCCGAGCCACGCCGGTGCGCACAGGAACCTGGCCGTGGCGCTCGAGCGACAGGGCAAGATCGGGCAGGCCATCGCCTATTACCGCCGAACTCTCCAGATCAAACCGCGCGATCTAAAGGCGCTGAGGAATTTGGCCTGGCTGTTGGCCACGGCGCCCCAGGAGAAGCTTCGCGACGGACCGAAAGCGCTGGAGCTGGCCGGGAAGGCCGTCCAGCTTGCCGGCGATGAGCCCTCAGCCGCCCTGCTGGATACACTGGCAGCCGCACAGGCTGAAGCGGGAAGATTCCCCGAGGCCGTTACGACTGCTCAAAACGCGCTCCAACTGGCCGCAGGGAAACAGCCCCGTCTGGCGGAGGAAATCTCAGCGCGTCTGGCGCTCTACAAGGCCCGCAAGCCATACCACCAGCCACAGTGAAGCAGTACATTCTCTGCAATTGTGCGGCCCGCGCCGAAACAGTAGGATTCTTGCATGAAGGCAGATCAGCAGCGCAACGAACGCGGTCGCGGCCGAGAGACCACCCGCCAAGGGCAGTCAAGAAAGCGCCTGCGATCAAGACTCCTGATGGGCGGCGCTATCGTGGGGGTCGCGCTGATCGCGTACATCCCGGCGATGCGCGCCGGATTCATCTGGGACGACGTCAACTACTTCCGGCAAGACCCGCCCACCGTCATCAGCAGGCTCATTCACGCCAACGACGGGCTTTACCGAATTTGGCTGACGGCCGAAGCCATCGACTACTGGCCTCTGACCCACACGACGTTCTACCTGGAGTGGCGGCTATGGGGACCAAACCCTGCAGGCTACCACGTGGTCAACATCCTCCTGCATGCGTTGAGTGCTTTGCTGCTCTGGCGGGTGCTGGAGAAGCTAAGAATTCCCGGGGCCTGGTTGGGGGGTCTGATCTTCGCCGCCCACCCGGTGTGCGCAGCGTCGGTGGCGTGGATCAGCGAACGAAAAAATACGCTCTCGATGGTATTCTACCTTCTGGCAATCCTGGCCTACCTCAAGCAGGAAGGGAAGTTCTCACGGCAGTGGTATGCCCTGTCGTTTGTCGCATTCGCTCTGGGTCTGCTGAGCAAGGCGTCGATCGTCATGCTTCCGTTCGTTCTGCTGCTCTGCATCTGGTGGCGTCGCGGGAGAATCTCCCGAAAGGATCTCCTGCGAAGCGCGGCCTTCTTCGTGCTGGCTGGGGTAATGGGGTTGGTGACCGTCTGGTTTCAAAGGCATCACGCGATCGGCACTTGGGCGAGCGAGTTCTCCGAGGGCTTCTTCGACCGCCTGGCCGGCGCCGGCTGGGTGGTCTGGTTCTACCTTTACAAGGCACTTTTGCCAGTCAAGTTGAGCATGATTTACCCGAAATGGAGTATCGAGGCGGCCTCACTGCTACACTGGGCGCCGCTGGCGCTGTTGGCTGGGAGTTTCGCCGTCCTATGGCGATACCGGCGAACCTGGGGCCGCGGGGCGCTGCTGGCGCTGGGCTACTTCGTCGTGACGCTCTTTCCCGTCATGGGCTTCTTCGATATGGCATTCAAGAGACACTCCCTGGTCGCAGACCATCTTCAATACCTGGCCATCATCGGCGTCATCGCCCTGGCGGCAGGCGCTTTGGCTCAGCTCGGCCGCGCCAGACCAGCAGCGGTGCGAAAGATCGTCTGCTTGGCGGCGGGCCTGGTCGTGGCGCTTTCCGTACTGACCTGGCGGCGGGCGAGCATCTACCAGGATCCAGAAGCGCTCTGGAAGGATACCTTGGGCAAGAATCCAAGCTCCACAGCCGCACACACCAACCTCGGCGTGGCCTACCTCAACAAGGGCAAGCTGGACAAGGCGGCTGAGTGCTACCACAAGGCTCTCCAGATAAGACCGAATCACGTTGACGCGCAGTACAACCTTGGCATTGTTCACGGCAGGAAGGGCGAGGCTGACAAGGCCGCCGAATACTACCGGAAGGTAATTCAGATCGCGCCGAATTACGCGGACGTCCAGTACGAGCTCGGCCTCGTCCTCGCTCGTTCGGGTGAGCTCGACGAGGCGGCGAAACACTTGCTTGAAGCGATTCGGATAAACCCGGCCAGCGCCAAGGCATACTACGACCTCGGCGTCGTTCACGGCAAGGCCGGGCGGCTCGAAAAGGCGGCCGAGTGCTACCGCAGGGTAATCCGGATCAGGCCCGATCACGCCGAGGCCCACAACAACCTCGGCAACATCTACGTCAAGCGAGGCCAGCTCGACAAGGCCGTCGAACATTTCCGCAGGGCCATCGAAACAGACCCCGATTCGGCCTCGGCACACAGCAATCTCGGAATTGCCCTGCATCAACAAGGCCACCTCCACGAAGCCATCAAGTCCTACCAACGGTCGTTGGAGCTGAGTGCGACCGATCAGACGGCGATAAACAATCTGGCCTGGCTGTTGGCCACGGCTTCGCAAGAAAAACTTCGCGACGGCAGGCAGGCAGTAGAGCTGGCCGAGAGGGCCTTGCGACTTGCCGGGGATGAACCCTCGGTAGCCCTGCTGGATACACTGGCTGCGGCCCAGGCAGAAGCGGGAAACTTCACCGAGGCGGCCAAGACGGCCCAAAAGGCTCTCCAACTGGCGGCAGAGGAACAGCCCTCTCTGGCGAAAGAAATCACCGAGCGTCTTGCCCTCTACAAGGCCGGCAGAGCCTATCGCCAGCAACCGTAGCGGGCTCGCTCTATCATCGCAGCGTTCGCCGCGAAGCCCTTCACTTTGCAACTCTATTTGCTTTCGGCCTCGCCGTGCGGTAACATATGTGGGCCGTGATAGGCTCGCATCCTACAGGTTGAAGCACTGCGGGTACGTGCCCTCTACCGAAATCCGTTCGGATGCTCCAGGGCTAACCGGGAATTAAGACTTTCCAGAGAGAACCAGCCGCTTGAGGTGGACCAAGTTGCAGTCGGAGAAGAAAAAACTTGAATTACAGAACGTAGATGAACCGAACCTCTACCGCGAAATCTTCCCCTATAGCGAGCTGCCGAAGGTGGTATTCGACAAAACAGCCGTTCAGCTCTCGCCGGCCAAGGAGGTCTGGATCACGGACACCACCTTTCGCGACGGGCAGCAAGCTCGTCCGCCCTATAGCGTTGAGCAGATCGTGGAGATCTACGGCCTGCTGGCCAAGCTCGACGGCGGCAGCGGGCTGATCCGGCAGAGCGAGTTCTTTCTGTACTCCAAGAAGGATCGCCAGGCCGTGGACAAATGCCGCCAGCTCGGGGCGAAGTTCCCGCAGGTGACCGGATGGATACGGGCCGTCAAGAGCGACTTCAAGCTCGTCAAGGACATGAAGCTGCCCGAGACGGGCATCCTGACCAGTTGCAGCGACTATCACATCTTCCTGAAGCTCCAGAAGAACCGCAAGCAGGCGATGGAGCAATACCTGGACGTGGCCCGCGCGGCGCTGGACAGCGGGATAATCCCGCGGTGCCATCTCGAGGACCTGACCCGCGCGGACTTTTACGGCTTCGTGGTGCCGTTCGCCATCGAACTGATGAAGCTGCGCCAGCAGTACGGCATCGACGTGAAGATCCGCCTGTGCGATACGATGGGTTATGGCGTGCCGTGGCCTCAAGTCGCCCTGCCCCGCTCGGTGCCCAAGCTGGTCAGCGGGATGATCCGCGAGGCGGGCGTGCCGGGCGAGCTGCTGGAATGGCATGGGCACAACGACTTTCACAAGGTGCTCGTCAACCCTACCACGGCGTGGCTCTATGGCTGCTCGGCGGCCAATACCTCCCTGCTGGGTATCGGCGAGCGGACGGGCAACCCGCCGCTGGAGGCGATGGTCGTCGAGGCCGCCCAGCTCCGCGGCCACCACGGCAAGGTCAACTACCCGGTCATCACCGAGATCGCCGAGTACTTCCGCGAGAAGGTTGGCTACCCGATTCCCACCAACTTTCCGCTGATCGGGCGAGACTTCAACACCACCCGTGCCGGCCTGCACGCCGACGGGCTGGTCAAGAACGAGGAGATTTACAGCGCCTTCGACACGCAGAAGATCCTCAACCGCCCGCCGAGTGTTGTGATCACCGACCGGTCCGGTGCAGCCGGGCTCAAACACTGGATCGACAACCATTACAAGATCGAGGTCGCCAAGGACGACCCGCGACTGCTGACGATCCGCGAAAAGATCGAGACGGAATACGAGTCCGGGCGAACCACCGCCATCAGCGACGAGGAAATGCACGCCTGGTACAAAGAGGCCTTCGGGGAATAACTTCAGCAGTTGGCGTCAGGGCAGTTCCGCAGACCGAATTACCTTTTGCGCTTCCACTGATACATCCTCCGGCAACGCGACCGGCAGTCTCGCGCGAATGCAACCACCAGTTGCGAAACCGTCCGAAGGAACCGCCTCAGCGATCGAAGATCTCCGGAATCTTCTTGCTTGCCGCGGCCTGAACGGCTTGGGCCTCAGCACCTCCTCTTTCCAGGTCCCGCAGTTGTCGCTCCGCGCGCAGGCCGCCATAAAGACAGAAAAGCGCGAAGATATGAAAACCAAAACTCCACCAATCCTGCACACCGAGGAAGATCAGGGCATCGAGAGCATACAGCACCATGCCGGTGATGAAGGCCCAGTGGCGCCGCTTCAGCGCGTAACGGCCAAAGACAACGAACACCCCGGTGCAGAGAACTACCAGCGCAAGAGCAATCTGCCTGGCTAGCGGACCGACATCCTCTGCTAGGACCTCTCCAACACCTGCAATGACCTGCGTGATGCCCAGTCCGATGACAAAAGTGAAATCGCCTTCATTGAAGATAATGACCGTATTGACGACGGACAGTCCAGCAATCCAGTAGAACCACTTGGCGCCACTGCTGAACTGTCGTTCCAACTTCGCCAGCAGCACGGGGTCTGCGGGTTTAGGTTGCGCGGGTGGCTCGGAGTCAGCTACAGCTTCATCCGTCTCGCCTGTAGCTTGCAGTGTGTCTTCGGCTCCCACGGATGCTGGCACAGGTTCGGCTGGAGGCTGCCAATAAGGCTGACTATAAGCGTTAGTATACGGATCCGGCGCGACCTGGACGCCCTGGCCATCAAAGCGCCACGCATCAATGAGCTCCTGCACCTTCGGCCGGAGGAACCAAATAACAACCAGCACCGCACAGAGAAGCTCGACTCCTTGAAGTGCGAGCCAGCCGACTATAAACGCATCCAATTCTTCGGCCATCGACGCCCCGGCCAAGAGCATCGCCGCCATTCCACCATAACACGGCAACGCCAAAACTCCGTATGTGACGCAAGACGCTCTAGCGGCAGGTCTGCGGCGCGTCAATTGGACTCCACCGATCAGCAGGAAGAACATTGCCAGGAATTTCCCCACTGACAACGCCAGGAAAGCCACACTCCGGAAGTTGGGCTCTGGCGTGTCCCCGCCAGCCGCCACGGCGATCAGGGCCAATATCCACAGTCCGGCAAAGCACAGCAAGTGGGCGGCTGCGAAAATGATGAAGATTATGCCAACGGTCACGGGCCAACGGGCGCGCCTGGCCGGGCCTGGGGTTTGCTGTGGCGGCGATGGTGCCAATTCAGCCATTCGAAAAACTTCCGTTGCCAAACCCTTGCCTCAATGAGAGGACCTGCTTTCAGTTCTCCCCGAGGCTGGGCGCATTATCCGTCAGGAAATTCATTGCCACAAATGCTTTTTAGACGCCGGCACTCGGAGCTGCGACTTTGTGGTTTGTCGATCAGGTGCTATATTGGCGGCGATGAAATGGCCTCCGCCGGAAATCAGCGGGCGAGAATCCGAGCAGGAACGGCCTGGAAGGGAGAATCACATGGCCAAGCACATAGGCATCGTTGCGTGCAGCGCCGAAGGTGCGGCCTTATGCTATCGAACGTTCTGCGCAGAAGCCGCCGAGCGCATGGGCCCGTACGATCATCCCGAGGTTTCCATGCACACCCACTCACTGGCGAAGTACATGGCCTGCGCCGACGCCGGTGATTGGGCCGGCGTGGCGAAGCTCATGCTCGATTCGGCACAACGACTGGCCAAGATCGGGGCGGAGCTTCTGATCTGTCCGGACAATACGATTCACCAGGCCATGCCGCACGTCGAGCCGGAGAGCCCCCTGCCCTGGCTGCACATCGCTCGTGAGGTCCTCAGAGCGGCCAAGCAAAATGGCCAGCGGCGCCTGGCAATTCTCGGCACGAAACATCTCATGGAAGGACCCGTATACCAGGACGCCGCAGCCGACTTCGACGTCGAGATCGCTGTCCCCGACCGCCCCGACCGCCATCAGATCAACCGGATCATCTTCGACGAACTCGTTCACGGGCAGCTTCGCCCGGAAAGCCGCGACTACTTCAACAGCGTGATGGCCACCATGAAACAGCGTGGCTGTCACGCCGCGGTGCTGGGCTGTACTGAGATTCCGCTTCTGGTCGATCCGGCAGCGGCCCCACTGCCGACGCTGGATTCGACGCGCATCCTGGCCCGCGCCGCCATCCGCGAGGCAACCAGCGAGTGAGGCGCACGTCTGTTGCCCGATCGCTGCAACGCGCGGTGAGCGGTTCGCTTGCACGATGCGGCGGTTTGGCCACCAGCTGCGATCCTGCTAGAATGTTCGTGATGCGCAACCTCCTGAGCAGGCAACCGTGGTATGTAGCCGGCCTGGCGTTTGAATGCGCCGGATGCGGCCGGTGCTGCGCCGGTCCAGAAGAAGGCCACGTCTGGCTCACCAAGGATCAGACATCCGAGATCGCGCAATACCTCAACATTTCCGAAGACCAGATGCTGAGCCAATACGTCCGCAAGATCGGCCGACGCTTCAGTCTCGTTGAACGACAGGACAACAAGGACTGCATCTTCCTGACCATCGGCGCCAACGGCCGGAAGCAGTGTCGAATCTACCCGGTCCGTCCCATACAGTGCCGCACCTGGCCTTTCTGGCCCAACAATCTGCGCAGCCCTGAAGCCTGGGCTCTGGCGGGCTTGCGCTGCGACGGAATCAACAGAGGCCCGCTTTACAGTTACCATGAAATCGAGGCAAAACGCAAAGCCACTGGCTCCTGACAGCTGCTGCGACCAATCTGCCAGCCTCGCCCAGGCAGTCGAACAGTGCAGGCGCTGCGGCGATTTTCTTGCGGCCCTTTGCAAGCTCTACGATCAAGTGGATAGAGAGCTGGCAGACCGCGGCGCCGTTTGTCTCGGTGGGGGAACTTGCTGCAAGTTTGATGTTACTGAACACCAGCTTTACCTCTCGACCGGAGAACTGGCGCTTCTGACCGCCACCGCTTTGCCATCCTCGCCGCGCGGCAAGCCGCGACGCTGTCCGTATCAGGTGAACACCCGATGCGCCGTGCGCGACCGTCGGGCACTGGGCTGTAGAATCTTTTTTTGCGACCCGCAGCTAAGCGACTTTTGCCAAAAGTCTTACGAAGCCTACCATCGACAGGTCCGCCTGCTCCACCAAAGGCATTGCCTGCCATACGCTTACGTGGAGCTCACCTCGGCGCTCCTGCAATTGTCTTCAGTCAAATGACTTACAAAGAAAAAGGGGGCAAAATCGCACGTCCTTTTTTACTTGACCCACTGACTATTCGAAGTATTTTAGTTTTTCATTTATTGGCCTTAGGCCGAAATCACGTGGGAGGCCAAGATGCATAGCTGTCTGCCTGGAACTGCGATGTCTTAGATTCGTGCCGGGCCGAAGAAATCCCTGCCCCATCACAAATCTTCAGGCAGACTCCGGCCGACAGGAGGGTTCGGCCAGGCGCAACGACAAAAGCGAAAGGAGCCGCCGGTTATGACAAAAAAGGAAATTGTCCAACAGATCGCTGGGGAATTGGGACTGAATCAGACGCTGGTGAAAAAGATCGTCCAGGGGTGCCTGGATCGGATTCTCGAGACCATCGTCACGCAAGGCCGCTTGGAACTGCGGAACTTCGGCGTTTTCGAGGTGAAACATCGTGCGGCAAGAAAAGCCAGAAATCCGAGAACCAACGAAGAGGTTTATGTCCCAGCCAAGCGGGCCGTAACATTTCGGGCGGGTAAGAAAGTTGCCGAATCCATCCAGGAAGTGTTGCCGCCGATCCACTGAGGCGCAACACGAAACATTTTTCCGTTGACAGATTATTCGCCCATCCCTAGCATTCAACACATCGCTTCCAAGGTCGAAATGGCACGGCGGCCGCTACGACCGGCGGTAGGTCGCCTCGAGAGGTTAACAAGGATGAAGAAACTGCTGATATTGCTCGTGCTCGTTCTGGTAGGCTACGTTGCAGTCGGATGCACCATGACAGAAACCGCTGCTCAACGAAGGCGTCGGATTTCCCAGATCACGGATCTTCAATTGAGGATGCTGGTGGAGGACTGGGACTACCTGTGGCTTTACGAACGCAACTCCGGTGCAACCCCGTGGAGCACGTGGGTCGGCATATAGCCTTAAAAGCCTCAACCAAGACAATTGCCTCCAGCCTTCGGTGAATGGGGCTTTTTTTGCGCGCAGAATCCCGAAAGTGCTGTGAAATATCGTAGGCCTGCACCGCCAAAGAGCTTCTACTGAGTCCTTATGAAAACGCCGGTCAAATCTATTCGCTGGATTCTGGGCTACGAAGGCATTCCGCGGATGGCCCGACCGACCTTCCGTTACGACCTTCTCAGCAACCTTTTCGCAGCCTTGGGATGGGGGGCGCTTCTGTCCTCGCTAACGGGACAGTTCGCAAGGCGAGGCCTGGGCGCTTCGGCCTGGATCGTCGCGGTGCTGGTTGCGCTGATGGGATTGGGCAATCTGACCAGCACGTTTCTCGCCCAACACATGGCCCGCCACCGACGCGTCCCACTGGTGGTGATCGCCCGGCTGGGCATGGCCCTGTTCCTCGCCTCCGTGGCCGTATTGCCGGCCAACGAGGTCGCCGCCGAGTCGTTTGTCGCACTGCTGGCGCCGGCCTATGTCCTGGCTGCGATTGTCTTGAACGTCCAGGCCAGCGTCCGCCATAGCAACTATCCCGAAGAAGTCCGGGGACGGATCTTCGGCCGGCTGAGCATCGTCCGGCTGGGGGGCATGGCGGCCTCGGCGATGCTCGGCGGCTACGCGATGGACCACTTAGTCTGGGGACACCGGCTGGTTTACATCCTGGCCGGCGCCGCAATGGTTCTCAGCGCGTGGTTCTACAGCAAGCTGCGCGTCCGGCGCGAGCGTGCCATGCTTCGAGACAGCCACGCCCGCCGGCCAAGGCCCCTGGACGGATTCCGGCTGTTGGCCAAGGATCGCCGCTATGGGCGATTCATGCTCTGGCAGATGATATCCGGCGCGGGAAACCTCATGGGCAGGCCCATGATGATCCTGGTGATGACCGATTATCTTGGTGTCGGCTACAGCAAGGGTATCTCCGCCATGACCTTGACGCCGTTTCTCGTGGCGGCTTGCACGGCGCCGCTGGCGGGCAAGCTCCTGGACCACGTCCGGATCACGCATTACCGCGGCTTCGGCGCTGCTGCGTGGGCCTTGGGCCGGGTAATCGTCTTTCTGGCGCTACTAAAGGGTTCCTGGGCGGGCGTCTTGGCGGGATTTGCGGTGCAGGGCCTCGGATGGTCCACCGGAAACATCGCCTACAACATCGGCCACATGCACTTCACAACCCCGGATCGCAGCCAAGATTACATGGGCATCCACCTGACTCTCCAAGGCATTCGCAACCTACTTGCGCCGTTCCTCGGAGCGGCGCTCTTTAAGCTTCCAGGAGTCGGCATAAACGCCCTGCTGATTGTAGCGGCCTTGCAATTCCTGGCCGCCGTGGGATTTTTCTTCACGCCGCCGCCCGCTCGGGTGACTCAACAGATCAAAACGACTAAGCCGCGTACGGCGGAGGCTTTTGATTGCCGACGCCGCAACGTATAATCATCCTTATTGACGGTTAATGTCGCCTGCGCGCCGGTACGACAAACTCGGCGCGACATGGGGAACAACGATGAGCGATCGCAAAGTGCACTTGGCCGTGTTTCCGGGAACCTTCGACCCGATCACCAACGGACACCTTGATGTGATCCGACGCGGCTCGGCGTTGTTCGACGAGCTCGTGATAGCGATCGGCGAAAACCCCGACAAGACCTCACTGCTGGCCCAGGATCAGCGGGCTGAGATCATCTCCCGGATCGTCTCGGAGATGCCCAACGTTCGCGTGGAAACCTTCACCGGCCTGACGGTCGATCTTGTGCGAAAGCTTGGCGCCGACGTCATTCTGCGCGGCATCCGCAACAGCAACGACCTCCAGTTTGAATTCCAGGTGGCGTTGACCAATCGCGAGGTGGCCGCGGTGGAGACCGTCTTCATCATGACCAGCCCCGAATTCGCCTTCACCTCCTCGAGCCTGATCAAGCAGATCGCGCAGATGGGCGGGGACGTATCGAAGCTCGTACCGCCGGAGGTCTTGCCTCATATTCAGGCAAGCTCACTGCCACCTGACAACGGCCAGACCAAGACCCCGCCGGTCTAAGCCGGTAAAGACTCCCCGAGAAAAAACGGCGCCAGGGGAGGGGAGCCTGACGCCATCACTTATTCTCGGCCAAAGGAGGGAGTTTGACCGAGGAGCCTCATAGTTACGCCATTATACTTTGTACCCTGAATTCGCGATTTGTCAAGCACTTGAGGCGAGTTTTTCCGAGGTTTCTGGCCGAAAACTTGCGCTGCCGCCTTGGCAGTCGTCAGCGGTAAAGACCCTTCGTTTCGATGTAAGTCCTTACCTCTTCGGGAACTAGATATCGAATCGACCGCCCTTCGGCCAGGCGTTTTCGGATCCCCGTCGACGATATATCAACCAGCGGGGTGCTGATGAAAAATTCTTCTATTCTTTGGACCTGATTCGGCCGAAATCGTCTTTTTGACTCTCCCAAGAGCTCTGCCACCCGCGCCGGCAAGGGCGGCCTGGCGGCCACCACGATCTGCGCCATGTCCACCACCTCCTGGGCTCTATGCCACGTGTGCAGCTCGGTGAGCATGTCCGCGCCGATGATCCAGTACAGTTCGGTCTCCTGGCCGTGTTGTCGGCGAAGCTCTGTCAAGGTTTCCAAGGTATAGTTCGGCCCGGCCCGATCCAGCTCGATGCGGCAGATCTCGAAGAGGCGATCGTCTCGGACGGCCAGTTCGAGCATGGCCAGGCGGTGCTCGGCCGCTACTCGTGCCGGTTCCTTGTGCGGCGGACGCGCCGCCGGAAGCAGGTGGATCCGCTCGAATCCACACTGTTCGGCCACCGCCCGCGCTGTGATCAGGTGCCCAAAGTGAACCGGGTCGAACGTCCCGCCAAACAGTGCCAGCTCTTTCGCCATCGCCTTTACTCTACTGCCTGCGGCGACCTTACGCAAAGCGCCGCTCAGCAAAGAAGCCAATTTTCCGGCAGCCGCCTCACCCGGAGCCCGCCGGCGGGGAAGTTGCGAAGCCCTCACCGTCTTCGAGAGACATTGCCAAGGGCCTTCGGAGAGATGTACAATCAATCTCTCAGCCACTGAGGTAGGAAGATCGCATGCTGGCCAAACGTATTATCCCCTGCCTGGACGTGGACAAAGGCCGCGTCGTCAAAGGCATAAGGTATGTCAACCTTCGCGATGTGGGCGACCCGGTGGAAATCGCCCACCACTACGAGGCCGAAGGGGCCGACGAGCTGGTCTTCCTGGACATCACCGCCAGCCACGAGCAGCGCAATATCCTCCTGGACGCCGTGCGTGCAACGGCCGAAGAGGTATTCATGCCTCTGACGGTCGGAGGCGGCATCCGCACGATCGAAGACTGCCGCAGCCTGCTCAACGCCGGGGCCGACAAAGTCTCGATAAATTCCGCGGCGGTTCGCAATCCGCAGTTCATTACTGCCGCCTCCACGCGGTTCGGTAGCCAATGCATCGTGGTGGCCATCGACCCCAAGCGCGTCGTCAAGGACGGCCGTGAGAGTTGGATCGTGCACATAGATGGCGGGCGGATCGCAACCGATCTGGAAGCGGTGGCCTGGGCGCAGGAGGTCGAGCGGCGCGGGGGCGGCGAGATCCTGCTGACCGTGATGAACGCCGATGGCACGCGGGCCGGCTATGACGTGCAGCTCACCCGCGCGGTAGCCGAAACAGTAAACATTCCGGTGATCGCCTCGGGCGGAGCTGGAACGCCCGAGCACATGTACGAAGTCCTCACCGAAGGCCGGGCCGACGCCGCATTGGCAGCAAGCATATTCCACTTCGGAACCTACCGGATCGCCGAAGTCAAGAAATACCTCGCGCAGCGCGGCGTTCCCGTTCGGCCAGCGTCACCGGAAAATGCTGCGACAGCCAGGTAGGAGAGAACAACGTGACCCCTAAACCCACACCCGAAGAGATTGAACGTCAGCCCATCGATGCTCGCGATCAGCACGTGGAGACCGGCGATAAGGGTGCGCCGAAGCTGGAGAAGTACCTGCGGGCATTGGTCAAGGCCGGTGCCTCAGACCTCCACTTGAAGGCCAACGCCGTCCCACACATCCGCGTTCACGCCATGGTAATGCCCACGCAGGCCGGCCCGTTGGCACCCGAGGAAATCGCCGAAATGGCTTACGAACTCATGAACGAAAAGCAGAGGCAGTTCTTCGAGGAGCATGGCAACATCGACGTGGCCTACGACCTTGAAGCCTCCGATCGCTTCAGAATCAATGTCTACCGCCAGCGCGGGTGCGTGGCGATCGCCGTTAGGCGGGTGTCCCGCGAGATTCCCGACTTCGAGTCGCTGCATCTGCCGCCAACCATAGCGAAGATCGCCGATGCTCAACAGGGCTTAGTCCTGCTTTCAGGCGGCAGCGGAACCGGCAAGAGCACCACCATCGCAGCGATGATCGAACACGTAAACAAGACTCGCCCCTGCCATATCATCACCCTTGAAGACCCGATCGAATACCTTTTTGAAGACAAGAAGGCGATCATCTCGCAGCGGGAAATCGGCATCGATGTCGAGAGCTTCGAGACGGCTTTGAGGTATCTCATGCGGGAAGACCCCGACCTGGTGCTTATCGGCGAGATGCGCGATCACGAGACATTCACGGCCGCCCTACAGGCCGCTGAAACCGGGCACTTGGTCTACGGAACGGCCCACGCCTCCACAGCCGCCCAAACCATCGGGCGAATCCTGGACCTGGTCGGGCCGGAGAACCGCGACATCTTCCGCCAAGCTCTGGCGCACAACCTCCAGGCGATCGTTTGCCAAAAGCTGCTGCCCAGCGTCGCCGAAGGTATCGACCGCATACCCGCGGTCGAAATCCTGGTTATGAATCCCACCGTTCGCCAGCTAATTGAGGAAAGGCGCGAGCTGGAGTTAACGGACCTGATCTCGGCCCACGAGCACGAAGGAATGCAAAGCTTCACCAAGAGCCTGGTGGAGCTGATCGAAAAGGACTATATCGATCCGCGCGTGGCTTACGACGCCGCCTCCAACCCGGACGAACTGAAGATGGCGCTGAAAGGCATCTCTACCGGCCGATCCGGGTTAATCGGACGAAGGTGAGTCGCAAGGCCTCCGTGGGAAAATCTGCCCAACCGATAATGAAGACTTCTCCAAACAGTTGAATTCCCCTAATATATACCTCCAGTTCCATTGCCGAAGGAGCGGATGAACGGTATTAAGGCCGTAAGCCGCATCAGATGGAGTGATCGATGACGGAAGGCATGACGGGTATGTGGCCATTGGTCGGCCTGGCGACATTCCTTGCACAGAGCGCACCGGGGGATTTTAGTATGCTCGGCGTCCCGCCGATCGGCGGGTACCTGTCGATCTTCAAGATCCTCGGTATGTTCGTTCTCGTCATACCGTGGCTGCTGGCCGCTCCGTGGGTGCACAAGGATTCTGCCTACGTGCGGGCGCCCCGGGCAGTGTGGGGATCGGTGCTGCTAGGCGTCGGGGCCGGTGCGTTCCTGATCTGGCTGCTGTTGCCCGTCTACTTCATTGGGCTGGTTGTGTACGTTTTGGCCGTCTCGTCGGTGTTGATCTCCTATCTGGTCTATCGCAACAGTCGCGTCAGCGACGAGGAGAAGATCCAGCTCAGCGCCCTCTTCCGGCGGCCACAGAGGGCAACGGAAAGGCCGCTCACGCGGCTGAGCATCTACGGCGCCAAGGGCAGCGTCGTTATGGAGCCCGGCGAGGAGATCGAGGCCGAGGAAGTCCACACATACAACCTGGTCCAAGAGTTGGTTTATGACATGGTCTGGCGCCGGGCAAGCGAGGCCGACCTGGCCCCGGTCGGCGAGCAGGCGCGGGTGCAGTTCGTTATTGACGGGGTGGTGGTCGACCGCCCGCCGCGAACGCTGGGAGAAAGCGAGTCGATCATCCAGTACCTCAAGCCCGTGGCCGGCATGGATGCCGAGGACCGGCGGCGTCCCCAAAAGGGGACGATTTCCGTGGACCTGGCCGGAAACCAGACTGAAATCGACCTGACCACCGCCGGCACGACCGGCGGACAGAGGATGCAGTTTCGCGTCGTGGAGGAATTCGTCCAGACTCGCCTGGACGAGCTAGGCATGCCTACGGAGATCCTCGAGCGTATCCGCGCACTGAACAAGATGGCCAACGGGATGATCATCATCTCCGGTCGGCGCGGAAGCGGTGTCACCAGCACGCTCTATTCGCTGCTGCGCGAGCACGACGCGTTCATCAGGCAGTTGGTCACCCTGGAGGCAAAGGTCGAAGTCGAGTTGGAGAACATCACCCAGCACGCCTACGGCCAAGACTCGAAGCTCTCCCACAGTCTGGCCTCGGCGCTCCGGCGCGATCCGGACGTAATCATGGTGGACAATTGCAGGAACCATGAGTCGGCGAGCCTGGTCCTCCGGGCCGGCAAGGAAAAATTCGTCCTGGTGGGCACGGAAGCCGGCGATTCCTTTACCGCGCTGGCCAAGTGGGTGAAGGTCTGCAGCGGGCAGGCCGCAGCTATATCGAACCTACACGGCGTGCTCTGCCAAATGCTTGTCCGCAAGCTCTGTCCGGAATGTCGCGAGCCGTACAGGCCCGACCCGCAGCTGCTGGCCAAGGCGAACATCCCGTCTGATAGGGTGGAGATGTTCTACCGCCCCAGCGGCAAACTCGTCGATCAGAAGGGTCAGGTCCAGGTCTGCCATTACTGTCAGGGCAGCGGGTACTTCGGACGGATGGCCACGTTCGAATTGCTGGAAATGACCGACGAGCTCAAGCAAATGGTCACGGTCGGGTCCACACTGACGCAGATTAAGGCCGCAGCCAGAAAGAAGAAGATGCTCTACCTCCAGGAGCAGGCCTTGCAGAAAGTCATCGCCGGGGAAACGTCCATTCAGGAAGTGATTCGCGTTTCCCAGGCGAAGAAATAGACACCGGCAGCCGAAACTGCGCGGGCATCGACGCGGCCGACCGAACCGGCCCTACCGGCAATGCTGAGCCGTCGAACCAGGACTGGGCGCAGGCAGGAGCAGACAATGGTATTGATTATCGTCGCAGCACTTCTGATCGCGGGCATCGCATTCTTTCAGATCCTCCAGGGGCTGTTCAGCGCGCTGATCATGACGATCCTGACGATTCTCTGTGCGGCCCTTGCCTTCGCGCTTTACGAGCCAGCGGCTTCTTTGCTTTACACGCGGCAGCCGGCCTTCGCCGACGCCGTGGCGCTGATGGCGATTTTCATCCTCCCCCTGCTGGGGCTGCGAATACTCTTCGATAAGTTTCTCGGCGGCAACGTCGTCGTGGGCCTCTGGGCCGACCGGATCGGCGGCGGCGTACTGGGGCTGATCACCGGAATGATCATGGTGGGCGTGCTGGCTGTAGGGATTCAGATGCTGCCGCTGGATGCAAGCGTTATGACCTACAAGCCGTTCGACGATTCCCTCCAGCGGCAGCGCGGGCTGGCGCCGTTCTACTGCGATGAGTTTACGCTCGGATTGATGAAGACACTCTCGGCCGGTTCACTCAAGGCCACCAGAAAACTCAGCGAAAGCCACGACAACCTTCTGCTGGAGACATTCTGCGCCCGCAACACGGCGGGCAAGCTCGGGCGGGTTGACACCGGCCCGGACGCCCTGCTGGGCGTCGGCGTCTATCCGGGGCCCGAGCGCCGGCTGGCGCTCTGGCTGGAGGACGTGCCGGACAATCCCCTGCTGGAGCCGGGCGAAATCACCAAGGTGCTGATCGTGCGGTGTGACATCGATCAGTCCGCCTGCGACCCAAGCGACGCCACGGACCGCACCTCTCGATGGCGCCTGCCCGCAACACATTTCCGACTCGTCAGCGCAGCGGGGCTCAGCTACTATCCCGTGGCCTATATGACTTACGGGCCGGGCGGCTGGAAGGCCCACCCTCCGCCCATAGAGGACCAAAAGGCGCAGATCGCCAAATTGATCGTCGTCCGGCCGTACCGAGGCGACCGGCCGTTGACGGTGGACTGGGTTTACCGCATTCCCAAGGGCGAGGAGGCGAGCTACGTAACCTTTCGGCGCGTGGCCCGAAAGGACGCTCCCGTCAAGTCGCGTACGCCAAACGAGATGCCATCACCGAGATTGACCCTCGATCGCCAGCCTCCCGGCCAAGAGAGACGCCGTCGCGGCCGCCGATAGAACTCACTTGCGGTAACGTTCGGGCAGAACCTCCCGCCAGAATCTATAGGCCACCTCCGGCCGGCGAAGATGCCCGCCGCGAATCTTCCTGTAATCCATTCGCTTAAATCCGTGCTCGCCCAGCCATCGGACGGCATCCCACGACTGGCTTCCAATGGGCTTGAGGTCGTCCTTACCCCAGAAGATTCGAATAGGTAGCTTGCGGGCCTGGCCAGTCAACTCGATGCGTTCAAGAAGCTCGAGGCTGCTGTTGCAGGCGCGAGCAATCACCATGCTGAAAAGCTCGGGGTGCCGAAGGGCCACATAATACATCGGGTAGCCCCCGGCTGAGAATCCAGTCAGCAACACCGCATCGGGATCGACCCGGTACTGCGCCGTAACCTCGTCGATAACGGCCAGGATCGTCTCTTCGTCTTTTTCCAGATCCCGATACCAGGTATCTCTGCGGACCGGCAGGATCCCCTGTACGCTTTTGAGGACCGGGGCAACGACGATAAGGCCTTTCTGCTCGGCGAGGTATTTCCATTCCATGATCTGCCGCCGGCTGTTGTCCCAGCCGTGCGTGCCGTGCAGCGTAACCACCAGTGGCCAGCGGCGGGCAGAGGGATGTCGAGATCCCCGGGCGCGTCCTTTCGCGTCCGGGGCCTCCGTCGAAGCGTTGAAACCGGACGGCTCATCATCGCTGTAATAGCTCGGGACGTACAGCCAGTACTTCGCCTTGGTCTGCGCTTCTACCTTACGCAGCGCAGACCAAGGCGTGTCCTGTCGCTGTGTCACAGGACAACCTACAGCTAGAAAAACCAACGGCACCAACAGCAAATATCGCCTCATAGTATCTTCCTTCAATTCGCAGGGCGAATTCACATCCACACCGCAACGTTTCAGAGTCTCGCGCGGCGCGCTTCCTGCGGCACCGGGCCGGCAAAAACCTCAATCCCGGCCCTGCAGCTCTGGAAGGCAGCGGCGAACTTCCACCAACAGCATAGCGTTCGGCCGCGCGGGTGTAAATCGCGCCTCGAGGTGCTTTCGGAAACAACCGATGCATTCCTGTATCCCGGATAAATGCTCACCAGGCGCTATATTGGATTGTCTAACGTTACAATGGATGCGTATTAAACCATGAGGAAAGCGGACCATGCCCACGCGGGCGCAAGACATTGAGATCGCTGAGCCGATCGGGCGGCTTTTGGCCTTGTCGGCAATATTGCTCACTCTGGCGACGTTCTCAGGTGGGCCCGCCTGGGCTGGGCCCGCCTTGACGCCGAAGGAAGTTTTCATCGTAGCCAACGCCAACAGCGACGAATCTTCCGAGCTGGCCAGGCACTACGCACGCCGGCGAGGCATGCCGCCCAGACACATCGCTCTGCTGGATACCACAACCGACTACCTCATCGGCCGAAAGGACTACGAGCAGCAGATCCGCAACCCTCTGCGGCAGATCCTCCTGGAACGCAAGCTGGTCCGCAGGATTCGCTGTGTGGTTCTGATGTGGGGCATGCCCGTTCAGGTGCTGGGCAAGGGACAAAGAGACCTCAGTCCCCAGCAGAAAGCCTACAGGTTGGGCGCCAGCAAGGCCCATTACCGCCTCGCCATCAACCGCAAGCTGCTGGTGACAGTCTGCCGGCAGTTTCCCGAGCCCGGAACCGAAAAGCTCAAGCCCCTCGGCAAGCTCTTTGCCTCTCCGGCACCGGTGCCGCGCCGGCCCTTAATGAAGTTCAAGGCCCTGCCAAAAGACATCAACCTGATGCTGACTGAAAAGCAGCGCCAGTTCGCCCACATCCGCAACAGCCGGAACCGGCAGATCGCAATCCAGCAGTTAATGGCCCTTCACCTGGATATCGGCGGGCTAAAGGGATTGATTAGCTTCATCGAGGCCGAGAATCCCTCCGGAGCGCCGGACGTTAACTACCTTCGGCAACTGCTGGCCGCGGCGGAATCGCAGCTAGCCCAGTTGGACAAGGCGGCCGAGACGGTGGAGAACATCCAGGCCAGGCTGAAACTGACGGACAACGTCGGTGGGGCGCTGTTTGTCTATTCGTTCGCCGCCGGCAGGGGCGGCCGTCCACCGGGAACAACCACAAAGAGCCGGGACGAGGCCAGAGCGATCGTCCTGCAAACCGCTGAAGATGCCTCTCTCGACAGCGAACTGGCATTGATTTGGTGGCCCGACTACCCGCTGGCCGGGCCGTTTCGGCTGTCAGAGACGTACATCAATCCCCTCCACTGGCGCGTGAAGTTTGGGACGCAGGAAGTTCCCCCCACGTTGATGACCGCGCGGATCGACGGGCCAAGCCAAGCCGATGCCATGCGAATTATCGACGACTCACTGGCGGCCGAGAAGGTCGGCCTGCGCGGCAAATTCTACATCGACGCAGGCGGCAAGGCGCCAGAATACGACGCCCATCTGCGCCTGCTCTACGGAGTGGTAAGCACTCACACAAATCTTCAGGTGGTTTTCGACGAGGCCAAGCTGGTTTTCCAGCCAGGCACTTGCCGTGACGCTGCGCTCTACGTCGGCTGGTACAGCCTGCGGAAATACATCCCTGCCTTCACGTGGACGCGCGGAGCGGTCGGCTGGCACATATCCAGCTTCGAGGCCCAAGACCTTCGCAATCCCAACAGCCAAAAATGGTGCGTCAAGATGATCCAGAACGGCGTGGTCGCGACGATCGGCGCCGTGCAGGAGCCGCTGTTGGCGGCCTTTCCAATACCCGAAGAATTCTTCCCGCTGCTCCTGACCGGCCAGTACACGCTGGCGGAGTGTTACTGGCGAACGGTTCCGTGGGCCAGTTGGCGGATGACGTTAATCGGCGACCCGCTGTACAGGCCCTTTGCGGTCAATCCGCAGATGAGAGTGGATCAATTGCCCAAAGGCCTGGCACCGTAAACGAGAAAATTCTCTCTTTGGGGCTCTATCGCTGATAGATGCCTTTCGGGCAGGGAGCGTCAGGCGACTCGCAGCAACGCGAGCCGAGGCAAAGCAGGTAGAGCGGCACGGCCGCGGCGCAGCCAATGGTGTGGCTAACCCAGTCTGCAAAGCTCATCGTCCGCGCGGCAAGTAAGCCCTGAAGCGCCTCTCCAATCCCGCCGGCTAGCGCCACGATCACCATCCCCAGCAACCCCCACTTAACCTGCCGCGAGCCGGCCAGCCACGCTACCACCAGCGCCAGAAAGAACCCCGCACATCCGTGGAGGAATTCGTCGCGCCTACCAAATGCGAACGTTACCCAATTGGCCAGTCCGCCTTTCGGCGCTAGCCCGAGCAGCATGATCAGCACGGTAAGTCCAATCAACACCCCCAGACCGCTCCACCGGCGGCTGGGACGCGAAAGCATGGTCGGAAGCAACCCCCAGGTAAAGGCCGCCGCCAGCGTCACCGAGGGTATCGCCAGTCCGCCGCCGCTTAACAGCGCGCAGGTTGCCAGTGCCGCCGCGGCCGTCCAGGCAATCGCCCTGCCACGATCACCCCCGCCCCCGCGTCGGGCGCCAAGCAAGAGGTAAAGGCCGCAAATGACAATTCCTCCTACCAGCCAGACCAGGCCCACCCAGCCAACCGTCCCTGCCAGCACCGCCAGACCCGTATCGCTTGCGGAAATCTTTGCAAAAGCGTTTTCGCCCAAACCGAACAGGCCCACCCGAAGGCCGTGAAATTCCGGCCACCGTGGGCGGACTAGAAACCCTACAATCGCAGCCGCCGCCAGGAGGCACGCAATAGAAAGCGTCGCGAGCCGTCTGCGGGGAAACAACAGCCCGGCAAGAAGCAGCACCACCGCCAGAACTCCCAGAGAAATGACCGCCTCGTGGGGGGTGAACCACGCCAGCATCACCGCAGCCGCAGCAGCGACGGCCAAGCATGCAATCCTAAGCCCCCGGCTTTTAAGCGGGTGAGGCCAGCCGTCGTGACTGGCCGCTGCACCCCACAGAGGTGTCAGCCAGACGCCCACGCCGGCGAACCCCACGAATCCCAGAGCCGGCCGGGCGTGGTCCGAGGTCCCCCAGACGACGGCCAATACCGCCCCGCCCATCATTGCCGCACCGGCTAGAGACAGCACCACCGAATGCCGCGCAGCCCGCGGAAGCAGGCTCTGCGATACCAGCACGCCCGTAGCCAGCAGCCAGAAGTGGAAGATCATTGACATGTCCAACGCCCCGTGCAGGAGTGTGGGGTCTTGCTGCTGTCTTAGGCCGTGCCTGGCTAGATGAAAAATCAAGATCATCACCGGGACGATCAGAGCCAGATGGATGGGGTGGGCCGGAATGGTCCGGTCGGCCTGAACCGTCCGCCACAACAGCCAAAGCACCCAAACCATCAGCAGACCGATCGCCAGGGCGCCCCATATCTTGAATCCCGGCATCGACCAGCACAGCATGCCGACTATTACCACGCCGGCAAGCATCCACCGTGCGAGGGTCTCCAAGTTTCTGGCCGTTGTTCCGATCGGTATCGCCATGGCACTTTCGCAATAGGTCGAACAGTCTCTCGCTTCCAGGCCCAAGCATTCAAGCAAGGTGGACGCCCTTGGAGGCGGCCCGTCATGCCTGGCAGATTATCGCCCTGGCAGATGACAGAAAAAAAGGACATTTCTCCGCCAGCGGTACGTAGCTACTTGGCATCTCATACTTTGATCGGTAAACTTAGCGATGGAAGCTGGAGCCTCTTGCAGGCGAAAAAGAAACTCTAATCAGGGCAGAACTATGTCTGGAGACGGCAAGCAGGTTTCTCTGTTCGTGCCCGGACGTCTTTGCCTGTTCGGCGAGCACAGCGACTGGGCGGCGGAATACGGGCTGCACCGGGGATTCTGCCTGGTGATCGGGACCGATCAGGGCCTCTCGGCGACGGTCAAGCCGGCCGATTCGTTCACCGTCGAGACGCTGATCCCCGACCAGCACGTGCGGGCGGGCGGCAGAAAAAGGCAAATGACCTGTCCGTGGGAGAACCAGACGCTTCTGGAGGCCGCCAAGGACCAAGATGAGTTCTTCCGCTACTGTGCCGGCGTGGCCTATCAATTACACAGCCATCCCGGGGTTTGCGGCGGGCTGAATCTTCACATTGCCAAGATGGACCTGCCCCTCCGCAAGGGCGTTTCGAGCTCGGCGGCCGTCTGCATCCTCGTCGCCCAGGCCTTCAACGAGGCCTACGAGCTTGGGCTGTTTCCTCACGAGATGATGGAGATGGCGTATCTGGGCGAAAAGCTCACCGGCAGCCAGTGCGGGAGGATGGATCAGGCGTGCATCTACGGCAAGACGCCCGTACTGCTGACGTTCGACAAGTCGGCTGACATTCGCGTCGAGCCGATCTTCCCGGAAGGCGACGTGTACATGTTCTTCGTCGATCTGGCCGGACAGAAGGATACCGTCAAGATTCTCGCCGACCTTCAGGGGGCTTATCTCAAGAGCCCCAAACTCCAGCAGGCGCTGGGGGCCGAGAACGAGCGGATAATGCGCAGGGCGTACAGAGCCCTGGGTGCAGGCAGCGCCGAGAAGATCGGCCAATTGATGACCGAAGCCCAGCAGATCTTCGACGAAATGGTCGCGCCGAACAGCCCCGAGCAGCTAGCCAGCCCTCTGCTTCATGAGGTGTTATCGCTCAAGCAGATCGCCCGGCACGTCTACGGCGGCAAGGGCGTCGGCAGCCAGGGCGACGGCACCGCGCAATTTGTCGCTCGCTCGCAGGCCGACCGCGACGCGGCAATGCGGAAAATCACCGAGACATTCGCCGAGATGCAGTGCTTCCCCCTGACACTCCGTCGTCATCGCCGCAACGGAACTTGAGCCAGCAGCAAAGTCGCATTGACCCCTCTACTCGGCAGCCAGAACGCCCGGCAATGCCCTTACGGAATGGGCATCTGTATCCGATTGACGCGAAAGGCCGCCTGCTCGGCCGCCAACGTCCGTGGATATTTCATCAGACAGCGGCTGTAGACAACCTTCGCCTCGTCCGGCCGGCCGATCTTCTCGTAGCAGTAGCCCAGCCAGAAGATCGCCTCAGCGCTTTGCTCGGCCGCCCCGAGCCGTTCGAAGAGCCTGATCAACCGGGTGAATTCCGCTGCCGCTGCTTCATAGCGAAGCTCCGAGGCCATCTCGACGGCGCGGTTGAACGAAACGACGTGCTCCTCATCAATGCCCTGCGGACTGATGTAGGCATCTTGGCCAGGCTGGTCGCCGGGCATACGCGACGCTGGTTGGGCCTCACAGCCCGCAAGCACCGTCGCTGCGATCAATATCAACAAGTTCGTTCTATCCCACACGCCTCACTCCCGGAGTGCCCAGGATGAGCTTGGCTTCGAAGAGCCACACCCGCACGGCCGATTGGATCAGACCGCTGCTAAGCAGCTCGTCGATCTGTCCTTCCAGCCCTGCCCTGCCGAACAGACCGCGGAAGGTCTCGACCGCATCGAGATCGTTGGTATCCAGCAGATCCAACCGTGTGAGCATCACCTCGAGTCGATCCAGCAACTGCTTGGCCTGCTCCTTCGTCATAGCTCGCCGCAATTCGGCGCATCGCTGGAGCATTCTCGTCCGCCGGGCCGCGATCTGACGGGCCTTCATGCCGACTTCCCCGCCGGCCGCAGCCGTCAGGTATGCTTGCTGAATATCCAGCGCCATCGCGGCCGTGCGAGCCCGCAGGCGGGCCAGCTCGACCCGGGCCTCGCGACCTGAGGTCACCGCATCATCGTTCATCTTGCGCAGGCGCTCCATCTCCTCGCTCAGCGCCGACAGCCGCCTGCCCAGCCGTTCCAGACTGGCCGCAGCCTGCTCGTGGCGTCGCACGGCCATCGCCCGGGCCTCCTCGCTGGCCTTGAGATCCTCCTGCGCGCCGGCCAGGGCCGTCTCCTTCCGGCGAATGGCCGTCTCCAGAGCCTTTCGCTGATCCACACTCGCCTGCAACGCCGACCGCTGCGAGTCTAACTGCCTCTCTAGAGTCTCCACTTTCGGTTTCAGCGTCTCGGCGGCTTCCTTCTCCGCGGCCAGCCTCTCCTCGGCGGCCTTGAGATCCTGCCGAACTTGATCCAGTTCGGCGCGGGCCGCGGCCAGCTCCGATGATAGCCTGCCCATCTCGTCCGGGGCCATCTTCGGCGCGGCCTGCACGGTGGGCCGTTCGCGCTCGGCCAGCGAGAGGACAAAGAGGCTTACCACCGCAACGAAAAGGGCTGCGGCCCCGGCCAGCAGACTCCAGCGTGGTGACTTCGAGACCGTTTTGCGGGCGGGCGGCGACTTGGCCTGGGACTCTCCGGCCCGCGCAAAGACGACCACCGGGGCGATCGCGGGTTCCATCTGCCGAACCGCCTCGTCGGCCCCCCATCGCCGAAGCATGGCCTCCAGATGCTGATCCGCATTATCGATCTGTTCGCTCATCATTCTTTAGACGCTTCATCAGCCGACGCGCCCCGCCGCACACCGGCCAAGAGATTCACTCCAGTATTCCTTTCTTTCGCAGGCACCCGGCAAGCTGCTGGCGCGCTTGGGTTAGCTGTAGGTCCACCGTGGCCTCAGGCACGGCAATCGCAGCGGAGATGCCGCCGACGGTCCTGCCTGCCACGTACCGCAGGCGGAGGACGTTGCGCAACTGCGGTGAAAGTTGTTCCGCGCAGAGCCGGACGGCCTCGATCTTCTCCTGCTTTTCGGGGTTGTCCTCGGCATCGGCCGTCGCGGCGAAGAGTTCCTCGGCCAAGGCCAGATCAAAATGCTCGCTTCGCTTCCGGCGCGACCAGTGCCGCCGTGCCACGTCGCGGACGATCATCGAGAGCCACACTCGCAAGCTTCCCCGGTGGGAATCAAACGTATGCAGCGACTTGAAGGCGCTGGTGAACGTCTCCTGCGTGAGCTCGCGCACGTCGGCTGGCGAAAACCCGCTGCGAAGCAGATAGGCCCCCACACACCCGGCATACTGCAAGTAGAGACTCTTGGCGCCCGACTCGTTGCCGGCCAGACAAGCTTGAATCACCTTCGTCGCCGCATCGTCCATCAGCCGACTCACTCCACGAGGGAGATTCTGCCCAAAGAGCGGCAGCGCGTCAACCACGAAGAGACTCCGTGGGAAAATCCCCTTTGTGTGGGGACGGAAGCTCAAAGGGCCAAAAATCTTGCATCGACAGGAAACATTGAAATATTGTGCGCCGGACCGACCCGCTCGCTGCCGCTGGCGGCTACCGGCAACTCGAACACACCGCCCTACTTTTCGACAACCTTTCGGACGTTCTGCTCGTTGACGGGCTGGATGATGCCGCGGTCGGTGATAATGGCTGTGATCAGCTCAGCCGGCGTAACGTCGAAGGCGGGAGAGTAGGTCTTGACCTCTTCCGGCGCGGTCCGTCGGCCGAAGCCTGCGATGATCTCCTCGGCACCTCGCTGCTCGATCGGAATGTCATCCCCGCAGGCTAACTCCAGATCGAACGAACTGTACGGCGCAGCTATGTAGAACGGAATGCCGTGCCGAGCGGCCAGGACCGCCAGGCCGTACGTGCCGATCTTGTTGGCGGCGTCGCCGTTGGCGGCGATGCGGTCGGCCCCGGTAATGACCATCTGCACGCGCCCTTCCTTCATGACCTGTCCGGCCATGCTGTCGGTGATAACCACTGCGTCGATTCCGCCGGCCAGCAGCTCCCATGCCGTCAGCCGACTGCCCTGGAGCAGCGGGCGCGTCTCGTCGCAATAGACAACAAACTCGTGGCCTTTTGCGTGGGCCAGGTACATGCCCGCCGTGGCCGTGCCGATGCCTGCCGTGGCCAATGCCCCGGCGTTGCAGTGGGTCAGCACGCCCGAGCAGTTTTCAATCAGCGGTGCGGCGTGTCGGCCGATCGCCAGGCACAGCGCTTCGTCCTCGGCGTGGATGGCGCGGGCCTCTTCGAGCATCGCTTCGCGGACCCCGTCGAAACTGCCGCCGACGGTCTGGCGGGCCCGTCGCAGAACCCGCCGAACGGCCCAGGAAAGATTCGCCCCAGTCGGACGTGCCCCTTGGAGGTACTCCGCAGCCGCCTCCAGGCCCGTCCGGAAGTCCTGCCCGTCGGGAACCCACTGGGCGGCGACAACCATGCCATAGCCGCCAGCCACGCCGATCGCCGGGGCGCCCCGGACCACCAGACGGCGGATGGCGTCCCAGAGAGCCTGGGCGTCCTTGCAGTCCACAAAGGCTTTTTCCTCAGGGAGTTTCGTCTGATCGAGGAGGCGCAGGTGGCCTCGCTTGGCCTGACCAATCCATTCCAGGACCTTCACGGGGGGCCGAATTTGCTCCTTTGCGGACATGGACAGAACGTACCCAGATGAGAGATAATCTGCAAGTGGCCGCCGCGGAAGCGTACAATAGGGGCGTGGGCCATGTCGACTTCGTGGGCTTAGCCGGCTAAACGGCTTAAGTGCCAGGCAGAATTGCCCGGAGAATCAAACTCAGCTTGAGACGATATTTGGCCGATATATGTCTTGTGCCTTTTACGGCTCGACCTCCAGCCGAGCACGGGCCTGTGCGCTAAAACAGGACCCAGCGCGGTTGCCCACGGAAGGAGCCGACAATGCTGGTGCTGTCGAGACAACGCGATGAAATGATCATGATCGGCGATGATATCGAGATTACCATCGTCGACATACGCGGGGAGAAGGTGCGTCTTGGCATCAACGCCCCTGCCCACGTGCCCGTCCACCGCAAAGAAGTCTACGAGGCAATCAAACGGGAGAAAATGGCGGCGGCCAAAGGGCAAGGGGAGATCCCGCGGGTAGAGTCCTTGGCCAAGAGGAAAAAGCAGCCGCCCACCCCACCACCGGAAGGCGAACAAGAGCCGCCAGCAAAAAAGGACTGAGCGGGTAGAGTCCACCGGCCATCAAGGCAATGCGGCTTGCTCTGGCCTCCGGAGGCGAATTCTCTAGGCGCGGGCGATTAACTGTTTCAATTCTGGCAGATTCTTCAACTCCGCCAGTGCGGCCACGCAATCTGGATCGTACCCAGCCGGTGCGCAGCGGCGGAGTTCTTCCAGGGCGGTCAGGGGCGACATGGCCGCACGATACGGCCGATCATGGGTCATGGCGTCATAGGCGTCGGCGACCGCGAGGATACGAGCCTCGATCGGAATTTCCGTACCGCCAAGCCCCGAAGGGTAGCCCGTGCCGTTCATGCGCTCATGATGGGCCAAGACGGCAGGAAGAGCCCCACTAAGTGATTTGAGCGGTTTGAGGATCTCGTAGGCCGCCTCTGGGTGCTTCTTGACGATGCGGAAGCTGTCTGCCCCGATCCGGTCGCGCCCGTTGACGATCTTCTGTGGCACGGCAATCATTCCGAGGTCGTGCAGACGGCCGGCCATTCTCAGCTCGTCACATCGCTGGACCGGCAGGCCCATCTTCCGGGCGATTTGCTCGCTCAGGGCCGCCACACGTTCGCTGTGCCCCCGCGTGTACTTGTGCCTCGCCTCGACGAACCTTACGATCCGCCACAAGACCTCAACATAGTGTTGCTCGGCCTCAGTGGCGGCCCGACGGATCATGTCCGATTGACGGCGCAGGTCACAGATTGCTTGGTGCACCTGGACCACCGTCAGGGTGGCGATCAGCACAATCACCCCGCCCAGGGCCAAGGTGACCGCGTTCCAGCCTTCGCAGACCATCACCGTCGCCACAATTGTAATCGCGCCGACGCAGAGGCATACCGGACGAACCGCCTGAGAAGCCTCTGCCAGAATCCTAATACGTCTCCAACCCAACCGTTTCCTCCCTGTCCGACCCCTGACCGCTGAGACAGTATCAATGTAAGATACGCCGCAGGATGGTGCGCAGGCTTGCCGGAAAGATTCCAAGAATCTAGCCCAAGCTCTTGCAACAAAAGAGATTACGGATGCAGTTGACCGGCGCCGCAACGGGAAAGCTCAGCCGATCCGCGGGGCCTCGGCGGAAACACCCCAGCAGGCCCGGCGAGGTGAACCCGGCCAACCGGCCAGCTTCGCCGCCGACCGGATGCGGGAAAACAAATATGGCTGGAGTGGAACTTCTTTTTAATCTCCGATGGCAGGAATCCGATAAAGGGTACTGGCAGAGTCCGTGAGGTGCGTAGGCTTTGGTAGGGGAGTGACAATGCAGACTGTCAGCGAGCTTGAAAGCGCAGCGCTGGGCCATGAGCAGGTCCTGGCGATCCGTCCCAACGATTCGATCGCCTCGGCGGCGGAAAAAATGTCCACACACAGCGTTGGCTGCCTTTTGGTGACCGAAGCCGAGGGCAAGATCGCAGGGATTCTGACCGAGCGCGACATCATCGGCAAGGTGGTCGGCAAATCGCTGAACACAGCCACAACGCACGTGGAGCAAGTGATGGTTCGAAAGCTCGTCGCCTGCACCATGAGCACGTCCATCACTCGCGCCCAGCAGATCATGGCTGAGCACGGCATCCGACATCTGCCAATTATCGAGAAAGGCAAGCCCGTGGGCATGATCTCGACCCGCGACATCCTTGGCCATCAACTCGAAACCGTCAGGGCCCTTGCCCGCAGGCAATCCAAGCTAATCAGGAACCTAGAGGAAGAGTATCCCGGCATCAGCCATCTGACCAGAGATGGCACCGGGCGAATCATCATCTAACTCCCGTGGCGAGGTCTCAAGACGCCCAGCCAACCCATCGGTTTTCCTACCACCCAAAGCCCCCCTTGGGCCGATAGGGCAGGTAGATAAACATGGCCCGGATCAAGCCCATTCTGATCGCCTGCCCGCAGTATCGCACCGCCGTACGTGGGACATACGACTGTGAGCCTGATGGAAGTTGTCCTCGGGGACTTGACGGCAAATACATGCTCCATCGCGTGCGATGCAGCCAGCATGGCGGCCGCTGTATGCAAACGCTATGCGCCTTGCACCGCTACAACAATCGCGGCCCGGAAAGCTGGTACCCCAAGACCGTCCTGGCGCTGCCGGATGTGAACTCCTCCTGCCGGCGGCGCAGGCGTAAGGCGGGCGGAGAACCGT